>Ga0136643_10014227_pt1 | contig 11933 bp, 10 predicted proteins | sample TergutLab28metaG_FD_96883 | JGI IMG/M metagenome (GOLD analysis project Ga0136643, IMG submission 96883) | Labiotermes labralis P1 segment gut microbial communities from Petit-Saut dam, French Guiana - Lab288 P1 (version 3) (version 3) | ecosystem: Host-associated > Arthropoda: Insects >...
ATACGCCAAGAGATTCAAGCCATCAACGTCGACACTTTGGGAAAAGTATTCCAGAATTTGGAGAAACGCATTCAAGTGTGCTTGGATGTGAAAGGAGACCAGTTTCAGCATCGATTATGAGCAGGTCATATTTTGCATCGTTCCCGGTATGTGTATATAAATTTTCAAGTCATTATGTCAATAACATAGTTTTTTTTATAGACAATAGTTTGGGGCCTCTAGCGAAGGACTCACTCTGAAAGAAATGCACTGGTGTCTCATGTAGAGTGTTTCTGTTCAGAATCAAGACAAATAGCTGGTACACTTACGTCTACACAAAAAATAAGCTGCGGCTATTCTGTGGTTACAATGTAATGTTATTTCCAATGATAAACGCTTTGTACTTCTACATTAGCACTTTCCCAAGGATGTGCGCATTGCGCAGTACAGCCGTTTTTGCGGTTCCGTGACGGCGTGCTTTCCAGTTCTGTTGCTCAGATATTTACTGAATGATTTTGATATATTTCCAGTCGCCCTTACTATCATTGTATATATATATATATATATACACACACACACACACATAGACACACACTTGAAAAATAGTTTCAAATTTTACGGTTGTCGTGGTACTGATGGCGCAGAACAAAAAATTAAATCTCCTGTCCGTTAACTACAGTTGCGATGCGCGCGCCAACTGTGTCAGTGAAAATGTTTGAGTTGACGATTACATTGTAAGTACCAGCATGGTCTTAACTGTTTGCTTTCGAAAGTCACAGGCGTTACAAAACGGGCATTCTTTTTGAAATACTGTACACTCTATGTTATATGAGGAGAAGTAAGGCCGTTAAGCCTGCCGTGCCTCTGGATCTGGTCTTGAACACACTGCATTACGGCATCTGAGGGTTCGAAAATACATCAGCAGAAGTTTCGATGACCAGTTCATTTCCCGTGTTCAGGAAGCTCTGACCGCAGTTTCTCTGCACATGAAGCCGCAGGCAATTCCGTTACTTGTCGCACGACCACACGGTTCCTGCCCACGTGGTGAGTATGAACGGGTTTAAAACATTCCATCCAGTAAGCGGATATGGGTGAAAGCGGTGATAAAGGCAGAAGACAATGCGTTTAGTTTCGAGATCCGATAAGAGAACCTGACACACCAGGACAGAGGAAAGGCGTTGGGTGTACAAGAGTTTCTGTTCTGCTATAGGCCGGTCGTATGACAAGGCAAACCACATATACTCCGACAGTCACAACATGTAACTCAAGGGTGCACAAATTTTGTAAAATCTCTTCTTATAATAAAAGCCAACGAGATGCACTGTTTCTCAAGTTTATTTTGATAAAGAACTTTACATATTTCGAAAAGATCTACTGTCCATCATCAGGAGTCTCAACACTGTATACACGGCAATAGAGATTTGTCATGCTGGTGATGTTGGTAAAAAGTAAAGCAGTCCCGTTACAGGCCCGGAGGGGCCCAGAGGGTTCTAGGAACTTAAGGTTCCCAGATTTCGTGACAACGGCACAGGATGGTAGTAGGGTCACAGCCTTACGCACCGGCCGCCTTTACCCCAAGGAAATACTCCTGGTACTCATTTCTGTTAGAGGCTGAGTCGACCCCAGGGCCATAGTGCGATCAGAAGGATTTTATGTCAATGAAAAATCCAATGACACCATCTGGAATCGAGCTGGTTATGTTGACTGTCACCAAAACTAGCGCGACAAATGCCTATTGGTGTGTATACAGTGTTGAGACTCCTGATGATGGACTCTAGATATTTCCGAAACATGTAGAGTTCTTTATCAAAATAAACTTGAGAAAGAGTGCATCTCGTTGGCTTTTATTATAAGAATATATCAAGACGCACGGTCTTCTGAATGTCATATTTCTAAAATCTGGGAGCAAACTCAAAATTTTGAAAGTTCCACACTGAGAATCCACAAATGTTGGGCGCCACCTTACAAAATTTAGTCGCCACATCGACCTGGCGACCTGGCTTCCGGGATAGGCACTCAAGTAGTGCACATCATCTCCACTCTTTATGGAAGCTGAGGATTGCGTACCGTGTTCACAACAGATGTCCAAAGGAACCTGTTCTGAGCCAGATGAGTCCAGAACACGCCATCAAAAGCTACTTCTGAAAGTTCCCTCCAACTCCCCTTATTGGCCAGTTCACGGACACGTTCTTTCGTTACAGAAGCAGACCAATGAAAAGTAATCTAACAAGTACGGTTATAGTCATCTATAACCGTTACTTACTTATCTACTTACTTACTTACTCCAAGGTGCAGAGTCCTTCTTGAGAAGCTAACTGGTTTGCAGCTAGTCAAGAAATTCCCCGCATTTCACTGAACCCGAAGGTTCATTACCGCACTCACAAGCGACAGCCACCTATCTCTATCCTGGGCCAGCCCAATCCAGTCCATATACCCACATTCCACCTCCTGGAGATTCATCCTAATATTATCCACCCATCTACTCTTAGGTCTCCCCATCGGTCTCTTTACCTCCGGTTTCTCCACCAAGACCCTATACGCCCCCCTCTCCTCACGCATACGCGCCACATGCCCAGCCCATCTCATTCTTCTCGATTTTATCACCCGCACAATATTGGGTGAGGAATACAGATCATTTAGCTCCTCGTTATGCAATCTCATCCATTCCCCCGTTACCTCGTCCCTCCTAGGTCCAAACATTCTCCTCAACACCATATTCTCAAACACCCTCAGCTTCCTTTCCTCCCTCAATGTCACCGACCAAGCTTCACACGCATACAAAACAAGAGGCAAAATCTATAACCGTTATAGTTAAAGTTTTATGAGGTGTTAAAGTTATACATTTAATAGATTAGATGGAATTGTTTAAATTAGTAATTTAGTTTGGTTGGAATGGTGATTTTAACGGATTTGTATAACAGCTAAGAGGGATAGAGGGTTAGAGAGAGTGAGAGGGTGACAGAAATAGAGAGAGAAGACCAGTAAGACGCGGGGAGATTATGCTAGTACGATACGGGAATAGCATTACGTAAGTCAGCCAATTGAAAAAAAGTATTTATAATTTTGACTGTTGATTCTATTAGGGAGTAATGGAATTTAACAATTAGCCAGCTGGGAAGAGCAAGGATATTAAAGGGGAGATGGATTTGAAACTGTGCATATTTGAAACCTTAACCTAAGCGGGTAGTCTGTTGTAAACCCAGGATGTGGTAACTTGTGTACATGATACCGAGGCTAGCAGTGCATACAGTTTTCAAAGACGCATTCATGCATACAAACACATGTAAACTCTAATAATCGTGAAATAATAAGAAAAATATTTTATGGTGTACAGTTATCTATTCCCGTTTTGTTACTTAGAACGCTTAGATTCCCTGAGATTAGGACATGCGAAACGACTGATGAGCTGGGTTTGGGTTATACATCTATATTGCAGTCTAAGTTGCAGTCATGGGAAAGAAATATAAACCGAATGGTAGAAATTACTCTCCAGAACTAATCTTCTGTGCATTTCTTCGTGACGTAATTTCGATTTCATACTCCCTTCCAGATAAGTTTTTACTTGAACCTCGACACACTTTCAAAGAAACTGTTAGCTTGCTTGTACTATTTTTCCCTAGAAAGATACAACGTATTCACCCATTTACTTTAAAGCACCTGTCGACCGGGTAGCTCAGTCGGTATAGCGACTGAGCTACAGGCTGGACGGTCCGGGATCGAATCCCGGTGGGAACGAGGTTTACCGCCCGTCCGGAGAGGCCCTGGGGCCCACCCAGCCTCCTGTAAAACGGATACCGGGCCTTTCCCGGGGGTAAAGTGCGGCCGGGGCGTGCTGCTGACCACTCACCCCCTTCTAGTGCCGCACTCATGGAAGATTAGAGCTATACCTCTACCCACCCTCTGGGCCACATCGGGTCTGTAACTGGAAAACTTTACCTTTTTTTACTATATGTACCCCTTGGTTACACAATGGAAACATTTTTTTCATATGGTATATTTTATTTGTTTCTTGTGGTTGTGAGATTTTGGGCACAACATTAATCTCCTTGTCTCTGTGATCGAGACGGTTTGCTTTCTGTGAGGGCGGAAACGGTGTTTTAATCTTATCTTGCAAGTGCGGTGAAATAGCGACGTCATGGAGATGCACATACACACTGAGCCGTGTCTTCGCGACACGTGAAATGGAAGAGGATGGGAGGGGCCACAATTTTGTTCGAAACTTCACCCAAGAAATGAAGGGCGAATCTGATGACGCCTTTCTGTATCCGGTAGAAGCTTCCGGTATACGACTTCAAGTCTTAACCTGAGATATTTCACCTCAAACGTATCGGCAGGACGAAAATAACTGCTGACTAATTTGACATAATTTTCGTCTGGCATTTTAAAGGACAGCGATAATTATATGTGCCTACGTTAACATTAAAGACTCTGTATTTTGCCCACACAGGGTGTTTGTGTGTTTCGTATGATTTTCGAAGTAAACAGCCATTATTTCTGTAACAGCATGAACCGGTCGGTCTTAAAGTAATGGATTTGTAAATGTGCTCATTTTGAGGCAGGAAACGAAACCCTAAATATTAATTAGCCTAACTTCAGGCTTAAACATGGAGATCAAACTTCCATCTCGGCCGAAACCATGTGACATTTTTAAAGACATAGTGTCAATGCAACAGTTTTTTTTTTATCTGAATAGACCTTTGTCAGTATCACTCAAAACGGCTCCATACCCATTTTTATTTTGGTACTATTCTTTTCAGAAAAACAAGGGGTCGAAGACTGGGAACCATCAAACAAATAAATGTGCTGTCGAAGAACTGGAAAGCATTTGAGAGAAATTTTGTTTTTTCAGGGCTCAAATACCGTACCATTGCCCACACGGATGGTCGCCAACCTCTAACCGCAACTTCCCGCTTTCGAGTCCGTACCATTTCCTTGTGGGGTTTGTGGTGAATAAAGTGGTATTAACAGGTTCCTCTCCAAGTACATCGGTTTTCTTCTGTCAGCATTATTCCTTCAGTGTTCCATACCCATTTCTGTCTTCATGACTGCTCGTGACAGAAAACGAAGTCTTCGGATCTTCCAAGAGTGTGATACGTTTTCGGAAATTTGGGAGCAACGCGATTTAAAATGCTTTCAATTAGACGCTTGCTACTGAATCAAGGAAGTCAACCGTTCCATCAGGCCTCATATAGAGGCAATATCATTACCATATCTAGAAAAATTTACTTTGAAATTCCGAATTTTAATTTGTGTTTCATAGCAGCAGTCACTGGGATATCAATCCGAGTCTATCAGTGATTGTCTTACAAACAGTCATCAAGGAGCAAATGTTACGAGTGGACGTTCCTACTTCACACCTTCCTCGAAAGAAGAGAGTTCAGCCTGTATAGTGACGGATTAGGAGCAGTTTAGTCAGTGTAGCGACTGGTTAAGGTTCACAAGCCCGGGTTTCGAAAACTCCTATTCAGTGTATATAGGAAAATAAATTGGCTGGGACGTCGAAAGATTTCTCAGTGTCATCTAGGTCTTGGTTGAGAATCCGTGAAGCTATACTTACGTTCTCCCGTACTTTTTCATGGCCTGATTTTTAATTAAGCGCAAGGGCAGTAGAAATTTACCATTCTCAATGGATATTTCTCGTGTTACTTACTGCCGGAAGAATCAGCATTGTAAAGTCTAAATGCATCCAACAGCAGGCATAGCGTCGCAGTTTTCTTCTGTCAGTAACGAACAATTAGGATAATAAACATAACCACATGAAAACAAAATAAAAAAGTTACTATAAAAACATTAACGAAATTCATGGACCTTCTCGAGAAGCTTATAAACAAAAAATACTCGCAGATTCATTATATTCTTCATAACAGCATGGGACTAGACGATGCCCTGCGACTAATTTACACTCACATCTTTTTATATGTGATTCAATTTAACATATACATATTTAAGTTCTTACCATTTAATTCGTTTCTCTCTAGGGCCATAATAAACACAGTCGAAAACAACTGAAAGGGAGTTGTAATCCATTTAGAGTTTCAGCCTGTAGCTTACAAATCTTTAATGTAGTGGAATTCCAAGCTACGCAACCTTATACAAATGCAGTAACAACATATAACGCTTTGTTTCAAAAACATTTGGTACTGAAAACTAATAAAGATGCAGATACATATTCATGAAAATAACAATCACCCTGGGAAGGCATTAACAAGAATGCAGCACCGTAGAGCCGCGTTAACAGCACGACTTTGAGATGCAACACAAAGAACAGTGCAACACTGTAAGGCAGAGTAATGGCATAAGAACGACTTCAAGATGTTACACTGTAACAGGAAAATACCCGATGGATGTAAATGTGGTGAAGTTAAAGTGTTCTGTAAAGTGGGTACGGAGCAAAACTTTTATTTGTAATGACTGGGCACACTGTGTTAATGGGAAATTTATAACGAATACTGCATACAACAGGAATAAACGCTCCATGAAGTAAAGAGAATTTGTGTTCAAAACTACGAGTACATGAGATAAGAAACAGAGCGTAAGACAAACCTCAGAATGCAGGTTTTAGGGAATTTAATCAGAAACCGCAATGCTTAAAACACTATATATTGTAAATGAATTGAATTGCGATTTGTTCGTTAGGTTAATACAACAGGTCAGCACCCACCAATATATACAGCCGTAGACGCTCGTACGACGTGTGCCGGGTGTGCCCAGGCACACCCAAACGTCTCAAGAAACAGCAAACGTTTGGTATTTTGGTTATCATTTTGTACGTTTCTTTTTCTTAAAGTTTAGTTGTTAATGTTAAAAAGTTTAGTTTAGTGTTACCTTCTTCGTTGTGTTTGGGGAATACTAACAATGTCCTTTGTGATTAAGAATGCAATAAATGGTCGCCACGTAAAACTAACAAATAAAATTAAATATTCTGAGGGCACAAACTAATAAAATGTGCTGCGCACGATTTTATCTCTATATATATATATATAGAAAGAAACTAATAAATAGTCCGCTATTACAACCATAAAGCATGGCTGTGTTAATGATAAGCAAATTTTTTTGCGAGTATATGGCTACCGAAGGAATGTATATTCACTGACATCTAGGTGTCTTGTGGTTGAGGGGAGGGGGGGGGTGGGGGGAAGTACACCGCACCTACGCAGCAGGCAACACTTCCTTATCATTCTTAGCAAATATTCGCCGTTTGTTCACTGAAGCATAACAGTAATTCCCAGAAAGCAGTAATTCCCAGAAGTGGGGGGGAGGGAAGATGAGGAAATACTCATAATGCTGTACGACAAATCGTTAGTTCACAAAGTACAGAACGCAACGCATCAGAACCATCAGCAGAACCGTGGCACCGCGATAGCACAGTGGTTAAGGTGCTGTGCTACAAATCGGAAGGTCGCTGGTTCGATCCCAGCTGGTGTCAGTGGTTTTTTCATTGACATAAAATTCTTCCGATCGCACTATGGCCCTGGGGTCGACTCAGCCCCTAATAGAAATGAGTACCAGGAGTATTTTCTGGGGGTAAAGGTGGTCGGTGCGTAAGGCTGACAACCTTACCTTTGTCATGCAATATGGGAACCTTAACTTCTTGGAACCCTTTGGACCTGTGCAGACCTGTAATGGGATTGCTTTACCTTTACCAAAACAGACACGTCCTTGTTACCTCAGCGCTGTCGAATTTAATTTCCCGTACAGAATGAATAGCACACGGAACCCTGTCGGTCAACAGAAGTAACGGCTGCAGTATTAATTATCATTATCAATATAGTTAGCCATTTCAAGCACCAAGTTCATTTAAATAATACAACAAATTTCGCCACCTCACTCAGCGTAATCGGCATAACGACCAGGCTGGGCGGACCGTGCCTCGAATCTGATAGAGGCAAAAGTTCTTTCGCTTCTCCAAAACGTCCAAACCGACTCTTCCCGTTCAATGGGTACCGGGGTTTCTTGCCGGGAGTAACCAGGCCGGGGTGTGAAGGCAAACATTGACTTCCATTTAGTACCGAGGTTCAGAATGAGTGGATATGTAACTGTATTAGCCCCTGTAACTTCATGACGTGCACAGGGAAAACTTTACCTTTACCTTTAACCTTTAAACGCCGAATTAAATCCCATCTGCCATTTGCTTGCATTATTAGGAGCTCACCATATTCTCCACGTTAGCAGGATAAGGGTTAATCCACCTCACCCCAAAAAAAACATAGTACCAAGCACGTTTTTACACTAAGAAACTTTTCTGAATTGTATTCGGGATATACCAGCACCAGTAACTCTGGGAGCGGCAGGTCTCAAATAAACTTGAAGTTCTTCGCCTTAGTGAGTTTTCACTACGCCAAGACCGGATCCTTCTACATCCCTCCAAATTCATAATCCACTAAATCCACTAACATACATTCGACTGGGTTATATAATTTGCACTACTGGCAGAATCGTTAAATAAACTGAAAATAGGCAAACAGAAAACACTCTGCTTCCCATGACAAATCTGAAGGGAAATAATTCCTCCTTATTTTGAGGATTATGCAATTGCCGTAAGTACGTATTACAGGCAAAATGCGGCGCCTACAATATTACATTACGTTATATATATTGTTACTGCTGTGCTCCATGTGTTTAATCCCGATAGTAACGAATTTCCTTAGAAGTTCCCTTCTTTCATCTGTATTTTTCTTAAAATTTCTTAAAAACAGAACAGCTGCAGTAATTAGACTGCTTTCGTAGTAACACAAATCCACTTCACCGTAATTCCATTTGTCGCCGTGTAACACATAAACATCTGCTGAAGATTTAAGCTGCAGAAACATTACGGAATAGTACTGGACGAAGACACTTTTCTTCCATACGCTGAGCATGGTTGAACCGCAACGTGGCCAAAGACGAGACACGTACAACTCCTTAATAAGGGATTTCACATATAAGATTGTATAAATATAATTCTGTTGGTTTTACTAGACTTGATTAAATTCATCTTTTGCACAACAGTCGGTCATTGGCCGTGATGTAGTTTGTCAAATACGTCTTCAGAGACGTAAATAGCTCGGAGTAACAGCACACAACTGTAAGAAATTCGTTAAATTCCTAAACATTTCCACTAACTAACTAACTAACTAACCAAATAACTAAAGCAAAGGAGCAGAGTCCTTCTTGAGAAGCCAATATTTCTTCTGTTAGTCACGAAACTCCCCGCATTTTATGGGACCTGAAGGTTCATTACCTTTTCACAACAGCCCACCACTCGTTCGTATCCTGAGCCAGATCAATTCATTCCACGTTTCCCATACCATATCTTGAAAATTTATGCTAATATTATCCTCCCACCCACGCACAGGTTTTCCAAGTGGTCTTTTTCCTTCAGGTTTCCCCACCAAAACCCTCTACGCAACTCACGTCCCCCCATATGTGCCACATGCCCTGCCCATCTCATTCTTTTTAATCCGACCACCCATATATTTAAACATGCCCAGAATAATACATGACCTTAGAAATTTCCAAACAAAAAATGCCTTCATACTGAACCAGACTGTTCTGATTAACAAGTCAGTATTTAAAATACAATATCTACAGGCTACGTTTCATGGTGACTTGGCGTGTACTCTAAGTGCTTCATTCCTAATATATCAGTCATAAGAAAAGATAACCGCCATTTGTGTCTCCACTTTCATCTCCCTTCTCTCTTACCACCGCCGTTTTCTACGGCGTAGGTTAGCTTGGCGCGCGACACTGACGGGAGACGTGTTTCATATTGCAAGTGCTTCATCGCCATTTTGTTTGGTTTCAAGGGTGACGTTAGGGTAAGTGTGTTATAAGTTCCGTCTAAAACTGAAACGGAAGTAACGAATAACCTGCGACGTTGGAGGTACAAAGAGCGGTGTTCATTAGGTTTCAGGTGTTCTGGCATATGTCGCCGTGTTTATTGGTAAATAGTCACTGACGTCTTGGAGTAACCTACTGACTCCAATTTTCAATATCTAAACACTGCTTGGTGATAAAATAAACGCCATTTTGAACTGCCACGGAATAAAAGATTTTGACAAACCTGTGTAATGATTAGTAAGTAGTAAGTTGGGTCATAGGTCTAACTTTATTCATGGAGGCTCCTGATTTTTTGATAACAGAACCAATATAACACTCTTACTAACAACTGTGTTGCGCATAACGTCTACTGTGTGCAAGTTGCTGAGAAAATCAGGACATTTTCGACCAGGGACGGCAAAACTTTGGCACAGACAGATATTTCGGTAGGTGTGGTGATTTGCATAGAAAGCAGAAATAAATTCAATTGTTTGTCCTGAGATTTATAAAAAATAAACAAGTCTTTCAAATCGAAAACTGTCATTCCTGTGAATACGAATCACAGAAAAACGACTTATCCCCAAAATATTTGGTGTGTTGATGGCTACTGTCTGAGTAGCACATGGGGCACAGAGAGCGAGGAAGAGACAAGAAGGACGTCTCCTAATGACAGCCTCAGGTAGAAACTACTGTAAGGAATAAAACATCGCGCTGATCCCAGCAGTGACATCGATTGACATGAAATAATAGAGATTACCCAAATTAATGTTTGCACACTACAAAAACGTATGACTTGTCGGATAGTGTGAATACAGTAGAACTCCACTTATCCGGACGCTGGTTATCCGATCTCCAATTATCCGGATCGGTTTCGCCCTTCGGCTACATTTTTCGAGAATTCTACAAAACTAACTTTCCTTGAAAGTAACGATTATCGGATCAAGTACAATACAGTGTTATTGTTTATAGAACTTCAAGTCAGGCGTAGTTAAAAGATTTAGACGCAGGTACATACTGTAAATAGTAACAGCCGAACTTCAAACTGCCAATGTAGCCTATTTTCAGTGGAAAATCTAATTATCCGGATTTTTTGCATATCCGGATGTCTTGCTATCCAAATTAATCCGGATATGTGTAGCTCTATTGTAATTTAATACATGTAACTTCATGTATTAAAATGGTTTGTTTTCCCATTTAGTAAGTAGTCTGTTACAAAGAACAAATCAGATTATGTCAGCTCAGTGTCTTATAGGCAAATTAAACAAAAATGATACCTCGTCACAAATCCCGTTAATGGTGAGTGATGTGTTGGTGAATGTGTGGACAGAGTACAGTCTGTTGTGTTTTATTTTGACCTAATTAAAATTAGGCAAATGTGCATAGCTTGTTACGAATATCTAAGTTGTATAAATTATTACTTAACCCTCGTATTTTCTTGCATGATTTCAGACTTCTCTAGGAAGTAGATGAGAATTGAGCTCTTCTGGGTTGTATTCCTGAAGATGGGACCTATAGATTGTCCCGAAACATTAGTAAGAAATTACCACCACTCGCTGCGTAATAACCCAGAACAGCGCAGTTTTCCTCGTACTTTCTTACATTGTAAAATGATATGATCGAAATGCAGCATTGACTTAAATGGGGAAAGTAAAATAGATGATCATAAGTTATGGATACTTAAGTACGGTGTGACTGAATGTGATGGTAAAATGTATTATGTCCTGTGCTCGGAATTTGGCGTGTTTGTGTGTGTGTGTGTGTGTGTGTGTGTGTGTGTGAGTGCGTGCGCGCGCGTGTGTATGGACCTTACTGTCACAAGGCACTTCAAAACACATCAAAAGAAAATGTTAAAACGAGGAACATGGAAATAAACGTGTGTTTATCCACAGGATTAAAATTATTGTAACGTTCAGAGTAACTCTTTTTATACAAGGTTTGTTCAAAAAGTATTCGGACTGACCACAGTACATGAAGCAGATGAGGCTTACGGGGTTTTAACCCTAATTGTCTTCAACATAGTTCCCTTCCGCAGTTACACACTTCGCCCAACGTTTCTGCCACTGTTGGAAACATTTTGCGAACTCCTCTTTCGGGATGTCTAATAGTGTCTTCGTCGAATTTCGTTTGATGTCCTCCGTTGCCTCAAATCGGTGTCC
>Ga0136643_10014228_pt1 | contig 11932 bp, 8 predicted proteins | sample TergutLab28metaG_FD_96883 | JGI IMG/M metagenome (GOLD analysis project Ga0136643, IMG submission 96883) | Labiotermes labralis P1 segment gut microbial communities from Petit-Saut dam, French Guiana - Lab288 P1 (version 3) (version 3) | ecosystem: Host-associated > Arthropoda: Insects >...
ACCGTGCATTTGTGTAGAATCACTTCAATTTATCAACCAACGAATGCACATATAATTTCACATAAAACACTTTTAAAACATTTTAAAACACTCCGACATGTTTCGATCTTGTCAGATCATCATCAGGGAGCGTTGTTCGTAGCCACTGCTCCACAACACATTCCTACTCAACATGATACGCTGCCACAAAATCTCGTTTGCAAATACCAATTGAATTGTGAATAATGTAACATAACTTTAACAAGGGACAAAGCTCCCTGATGATGATCTGACAAGATCGAAACGTGTCGGAGTGTTTTAAAATGTTTTAAAAGTGTTTAATGTGAAATTATATGTGCATTCGTTGGTTGATAAATTGAAGTGAAATAATTTTATCTTCCACTGTTTTCTAGTCATCTATTATTATTCTATATTGTTCTACATTTTTGTGCAAAAGTAAAAATTTTAACAGCAAGCTTATGGTTTTTAATATATTTACACATGTAATTGCAATTGTGTTCTTGTATCAAAGACATCACCCTGAATATAGCCTGTTTACTGGCCGAAACATGTTGATGAATATTTTATAAATAAAAATACATCATAAAATTGAAGTACTTTTGTTGGTTGTTCATATATTTTATACATCAAATTAATGACGGAATAAGGAATATATTATAATAACTTCAGGGGTTCAATAACCAAACAGAAAATTTTAGATCTTGCACGAATTGCTGATTATCTGACAGTACCTGCCTGTTTTTTCAGCTTGCTAACATTATGTTGGTTCCTGTGAACTGTCTGAGGTATATTTTAAATTCTCACTTCTCGGCAGGCTGCTGTGTCCTGTATTCAAGTGTTCGGTCTTAAATAAGATGAGAGGAATTTTGTTTATGGTACTTTATCTATCTATTTTAAAGAATATTGGCGACGTTTGGGATCAGACCTCGGTTTTTTGAATTCCAGGCTAGTAATCGTTAAAGTCACCCGGACAGTTTAAACAGATAATTGAAATGATTACTATAAACTCGAAACATACTTGATCCTGATGCTCAGAGTACAAAAGGAGAATCACTAGTAGAAAAGCAATATTGTCACTGCATTATTAACAATCCAATTGATCGATTAAACATCAAAGCTTCTTACGTTTCATGTTCAACATTACTGTTTGATCCTACAAAAGGGTACCTTTGTCGCATAGTAGTAGCACGACCTGTAACACTTGTGGTGGGTACCGAACCGTATGGCGTTAAGCAGTTGTGCCTGTCAGGGTTAGAGACCAGCCAGCATAACTGTCGTGTAGCGGAACGTCACTCTGTGACAGCAAGGTACAGCAAGAACCGCGATATCCACTGAACAGGAGGCTAGGGAGAGCCCAAAGTCGGTCTGGAGTTTCGGGAGAAAGAAACATTTCTTAGTCCAGGATGTAGACTAAACACTACACCAAATATGTTAACAACAACAACGAAAACAGAAACAAACATAACAACAGGAACAACAAAAACAAAATTCATATCAGGAAAGAAGCCGAAAAGACTTTAAAATAAAGGAACCGCACAGTAGATAAAAGAAACAAGTTGAATGCAAAAACGGAAGTGCTACCAACCAGTAATAAGTGGGGCAACTGGAACCATTGAGATATTATTCGGAAAATGCCTGAGCAACTTACCTGGAAAATATAACTTCAAGGAACTGCAGAAAACAGTTATACTGGGCACTGGGCACTTATACACGTCGGGAAGTACTTTTGTGAAGGTACAAAACTTTTATCGCAGGATATAAGGTTACGTGTTACATAAATTGTAACCACAGAATAGCCGCACAGTTATATACTGTAGAAATATGGTTTGTTTCAGGTATGAAATTTTAGATCCGTTCGTAAAGGAGATTAAAAATAAAAAGTGATGTAATAATAATAATAATAAGAATAAGAATAGTGCAAGTTGAGTGTGAAACTGAAAGCGGTACCAGTCATTGTCAAGGTCATGTCACATTCCTTGTAAGAAGTCCGACCCCCAACTGCTGCAGACGGGCATTCGCAGAACAGGACACATTTTCTGGAAGACGATGACAGATCAGTTCGTTTAGTTTACAGTGTATTTCTCATGAAACTGCGGGATGATTAACCCAGGGTAATGGAGAGAGAGAGAGTATGCTCTAATACAGTAACACAGAATTTAATAATAATAATAATAATAATAGTAATAATAAAGCAACATACAAGGAAAACGTGAAGTCAAGGAACTATAGAAAACAGCCATATTGGGCACTGCACACATACTTCGGAAAGTACTAATGTAAAAGTACAATCGATTCAACACTGAAACTAATTATATAAGCACCATGAATAGTAACAACAGAATAGCTGCAACACTGTATTCCTTAGGGACACAGTTTGTCTCAGGAATGTAAGTAAAAATACCCTGCGTAAAAGAGGCGACGATGATGATGATGATGATGATAATAATAATAATAACTATACAACAGGCTAACAATCATAATAATGATAATAGTTAATAAGAGTTAATTAAAAAATCTTGCCATTAAATGTCCAAAATATTTTCTTAATGGTGTGAAATTTATTCGCTTGGTCCGAGGGAAGGATATAAACTGAGGATATGTAAGTGCAGGGCCCTGAGAGGGATATTTGGACATTAGGGGGACAGGAAATAACAGGATACTGGAAAACTGCCTAACTAGGAAATAATTTTACCAAATAAATGAGGATAAGTTGGGCGGGGCATGGGGAATGAGAAATAGAGTGTGTGCGCCGTATTGCATTTTACTGAAAGAAGATGAAGGAAATAGATGTCTTCGGAAGAAAGGACATTAGTATGAATGGTGTATAATGTATCAAGAAGGGTGTGAAGAAGGTAGTAGTGACCCAGTACCATGAAAGGGAAAGAATTTCTTGCCTACATTAACGACTATAGACTTTGCTGTGTAGATTAATTTCTCATATCCTCTCTGGTTCTGTTACGTTCCTTCTACATGACTATTTCTTATTGATTCGTAGGTTATTTCACGAAGTTTTATAAATCAGGAACTTCGTTTAGAATAGAAACAGATATACCGATAATTTTGAAGAAAAACTTGGAGAGAGAGAAAATTAGATCGGCAATTGTTATGGCCCGAGATTACAACAGCAGAGCACCTCTGCAAAACATTCAGCCTTCACTATTCGTTTTTCGTCAGTCCTCCCCCAAGACTCGGAGGAGTCAGTCAGAAGGTCAGTGGATCACGTTTTGTCCGGGGTCTAAAATTCTCCCGGCATTCCAATTATTTGTCAACATTCAGTTTATGAATATTATCAAAATATTGTAACCACTGACCCTAAGATATGAGCCGTACGGCGCGCGGGGACGTAGAGATTGCTGTACAGATTCGAGAAATCGAAACCAGACGGAGGTGACTTATCGGCTTTATATTCTGGCCATATAACCCACTCGGAAAGAAGTCCCTGGACGAGTTTAATAGGACGCTAAATGGAGGAAAGACTGCTCCAGGTCTTCAGCCTGTACCTTGTCCCTGCGTTCATTGAGGATCCTGGCTGCAGTCGACAATATTAATAACCCGAAATTGAAACGAGTGTTCAAAACAAGTCTTTCAACACACAGTCTTATCAGCGAATTTTGACCGAGGTCTGTTTACCCATACAAACATATACACATACATACAACACATATATACATGCATTCCGTGGATCCATTATTGTGTCTTAAAGACAGCATGATTTTAGACAAGCCATAAACAAATAAGTATACAAATATGCAGTGTAAAATACTACAAGTATTTTTCAGAAGCATTATGATAAATCATCTTTACACCTAAAAATGTTCATCTACAGAGTAAAAGGAATGTGTATGTTGGTATTTTCTTCTGCTGCTTGAAATTTTGCTTTGTAATTCTTGAGAATTGTTATACTAGGTGGCAAATTGTTGGAAATTTTTATGCCAGCGTAGAATGTACTTTTTATGACAACAAGACAGGTTGGAGTTTGGTCTATGTAGATGATTCTTGTTCCTTTTACTAATATTGTGTAGAGAGGAATTTGTTCTAAAAATTTTCCTGATTATTGATAATGAAGTTCATTAACGAAAATATGTACTGGAATGGAAGTAGTAAAATCCCAAGTTGTTTAAATAGACTTCTACAAGAGGTTCTGGGTTCATAGTAAATTGATTTGAGAATGTTAATATTACTGATATGGACCATCGACCTAACGGCATACATGATGCACTTAGCAATAATTTCCTCAGTATGGTTCTTCAGATTTATGTGGTTATCAGTTTGTACACCAAGAAATTTTGTATTTACTATCTCTTCTATACACATTTCTTTATAACCAGTATATAGTGTAGAATGTAATGAATTCTTTGTTATGAATTTCATTATATTCGTAATTTTTACATTTTTTCATTATATTCGTTTTGTGCGTATTGAGAACTAAATTATTAGCAACAATATATTTTATCATATGAGAGAGAACTGAATTTGGCACTGAACAGAAATCTTCGAAATTTATGATTGTAATTAAGATACTAGTATCATCAGCAAATAATATTGGCTCTGATACAGAATTTATTCTCAGAGGAACGTCATGTATATGTATTATGAAAAACGGAGGCCCTAGAAATTATCCTTGGGGAACTGCCTGTTTTATTATTACAGGTTTTATTTTTTTTTCTGACGGGGTGTCAGAGAAAAAAATTTTGTGCTGCAGTAGGTGGTTTTTCTTCAACGTCAACGTTCTGTCTTCTGTTAGCTCAGTAAGACCTGTACCAATCTTCATACACTCTTCGAATTCCATGTAAATGTAATTTAACTAATAAACTTTCATTATTCACTCAATCAAAAGCCTTGGCCAAATAACTTCTTGTCTTGAAGTGTAGTTGTCACAGATTTCTTTTCTTAGTTTTTGTTTTAATCCCCTGTGGTAACCAAAGTGTTCCTTGTTTTGGTCAAGATCCTTTAATTCTGTATTTGGTTTATAGTTGAAATGGAACTAATAATTTTAAGAGAATAATTTTTTCTCTTTGTGTGTGTGTGTGTGCGTGCGTGCGTGCGTGCGTGCGTGATCTGGTGACAGGTTTCATTTACTCAGCTTTTCTGTGCGTCCGTTGCATTCTGATTCTGCTTGTTAATATTATAGCCAGACTACACTCACATCGACTTAATTAAAGCCAAGGAGCAAGAGACTGCTGGGAAGAGCAGTATATAATTTATGTCTAGGCGACTTTCCTCAGCAGTCAATTTCGGTTGTTATTTGCGGAATCTTTATATGAGAAAACACGTTTGGTTTTTGTACGTGCATGTGTACTTGCGAGAGGCAGGCTGCACACACATAAATCGCTGGTTCATTAAACGATTTCTTTTTTTCCTTTTCAAGTAGAGTTGTAAATAAAAGAAATCGTCTTCACCCGGTGAGATGCAGTCTGAACTGTCCATTGAACTGAATCGCGTTGCTATGACTTGCCGCCACATGGCGGCGCGCAAGTCGCCCTCGTCTCCTGTACGAACAGGCTGCTCATTAGACCTCAGTCGCGCTGTGACGGTATAATGTGGCGGTTTGGTACCTGCTAAGGGAACGCTGTTCGGGATAGCAAGCACGATCGCGTGGGTTTTTGTAGTGTAACTTAGCAGTGTGAGCAAAGTGTGAGAGTGTGGAATTACAGGTATTTACGTGTTTTGTGTGTGACAGTTGAAGTGCTGGTAACAAGTATTTCAGTGTATTATGGAAAACAAGAACGTCCCTACAATCTGTACTTCATCGGATAGCCTAGGTGAAAGGCGGTAGCCTCACTAATACCTCCCTTCAGAAGTAGACGACCTCTTCTGTCACCAATGTTGATTAAATATTCGAGGATGCAAACTAGAGGTAAGCCGACATTGGTATTTTGGGAAGGCAGATTAGTGATTTAAAATTTTTGTGTCTGTGAGTTGAATGGGGTAGGTAAAGTAACGACACCTTGCTTGTGAAATTTAGCAAAATTCTTGTTAAATAAATGCCCATGTGTTGTTATATTACTGTTTTGTGGTTCAAAAATAGTACCATGCTGAACTATATTTCGGAATTTATGTTTTGGAAGACATTTCTTCAAGTGGATCGCATTTATCGTGTACGAAAAACATAATATAGACTTCAGTTGCTACGTCAGAGTGCAGTGTTTTGTGTATCCACAAGCAATTTTTGTCCTTATGCCCCTTAATAATGATATATTTTTTGGGGGAATATTACACGGAAATATATACCGTGAATATGCGAAGTATAGCCATAAATTCATTAAATCAACTAAAGAAAGTAGGCTTAATTCGCACTCATCCAAATGCTGTGTTTTGTTATGGTGTGATATTAAAAGCAGACGTCACAAAACGTACGAGTAAAATATATTTATGATGTGTTAGAGTACTGGAAGATTACTCATTCGTTGTTTTATTTGGTATCTACAACGAATGACCCCGGTGTTTATCCGATTGGAATTGTCCTGTGTCACGCAGGAGCGACATATGAATATCACTCTGATGTTTATTAAGTTGTTTTCTTTTCACCTTTATGGGTGCACATTCCTCGTAACCATTAAAGTAAACTAATGGAGTTGTTTTGGTAGTTTTGACACACCTGAGAGGTAAGCTTGTATGTGTCCGTACGCATCCTTTTCTGCTTGTGGTTTGGTTAGACTTTTGTAACGGACTGACCTTGCTGGGAATAGGCCTGTGGAGTCAAAAATGAAAGAAGTCATAAAGTACTGACTGATTGTGAACGAGCATAATTTGTACGTAATTTTTCGAAATCATTTTTAATCTAATGGTCTGTACGACTGTATCACGTCCGGATAGAATGAGATTACACGGGCGTAGAGAAATATTTAGAAAATGCCATTAACTGCTGGCACTCGTTCATGAGTTTTGCCGGGTGTTTTCTTTTGAGAAAGAGAGCGTTCATGTAACTGGGATATTTCTCGTTTTAGAATGTTTATATTCTTTGGGATGGTGTTCTGTTCATTTAGCGTGCTGCTCCGAGATTCCGGTACTTGACTACAGTGCTTGATCAGCCATTAATTACAACCTTGTTTTGTAGCATTTAACAAGACGTAAATATCAGTTAGCAAGACGTATGGCTCACAGTTCATTACATTGGAACATAATATATAACCGGGCATGTAAATCGTAGCATTCCTCCAAAGCATGAACGTTGCAGGTCGCAGTGTGTATTTTGGCTACGATAATCCACATAAAGCACAGCTCGGAGTCAGTCTCGAAGAGAGGTTTTAGATGGCGTAGCCAATACCGTTTATCGTGTATATTCGACACGTGTTCAACTTACAGTTTAGAATGACGTTCCCAGAAATGAACTACAGGCGATTTGTGACGAGTACCATGTAATAGGTCATTGTATTTTTAAAATAGTTTAATTACTATGCTTGTAGTCCACAACTAAAATCGTGTTGCAATGACAGTAGAAATCTCAGTTTAAAGTCCACTGTCAACGCACGGTATCACTTGTATAATATATTATATACCGTCAGTACACAACAACATCAATATAGTAATATAATGTATGCAATAGGTTGCACTATGACTGCATGTTTCGACAGTAAACGGTCATCATCAGGCCAAGAAAGAAAATTTTGTAAGTACAGAAAGGTAGTACTCAATGGGATCCCATTTCGTTTAGAGTGGGTGGGATAAAGACGATATCAGCGCAGCATTTCAGTACCTTAATAATATTGGTAGATGGAACATGCTTGAATAGCTATGAATTTGACAGAGGCCATCCCATTGTGCAATAACAATTGTAAAATATATACCGTCAGTACACAACAACATCAATATAATGTATGCAATAGATTGCACTATGGCTGCATATTTCGACAGTAAACGGTCATCATCAGGCCAAGAAAGAACATTTTGTTTAAGGTTTACAGTGTAAACGAAATGGGATCCCATTGAATACTACCTTACTGTACCTTAAACAAAATGTTCTTTATTGGCCTGATGATGACCGTTTACGGTCGAAACATGTACCCATAGTGTAGCCTATTGCATACATTATATTACTATATTGATGTTGTTGTGTACTGACGGTATATGATATATTATACAATTGTTACTGCACAATGAGATGGCTTCTGTCAAAAAGCACGATATCACATATTTTAACATTAAGAACTCAGCATTTCGCCCCCACAGAATGTCTTTTTTTCGTATTGGTCTTGGGGAGTGTGACTACCAGAGGCACTGGGGCTGATTGCTGTAAGTCACGAATAACAATTCCAGTTCAGTTGAGTTTGAAATCATTAATCAAACAACTAATATTTACATTATTGAGTACTAACACCACAAACTTTCCATTAGAACTTCCTGAAAATTCCGTACGCCATCCTCCTCTGACTGCAGAGTAAGAAGTCGGTGTGCAATATCTCTTGAACAGTAGTTTATGTACGTGTGGTACTGTACAGTTCATAAGCAGGTTGAATACAATACAGTATTATTTTTATTAATCAGTATTTTCCGTATCTGCGTTAAACAGTAAGTAACGGGATAGGTATTCAATGGCAATTATGTGCCTAATGAATTTCAAAGTAATAAAGTCACGTAATTAGATTAAATGACCTAATTCGTGCCCTTTGTGACCAACAAATTGATTATGATGATGCAACGTGTTCATTGGCTACAAACTGATCTAATTTCTGACAATGGGGACTGCGTTGGGAGTTGGCAAAACGAGTGTCCATTTAGTAAGTTAGGGTTTACGAAATTCTCAGATACATCGCAATAAAAACACTTAATGATATGTGCGGGAATTCCGGGACAACAAATTACTTTCCGTTCATTTTATTCCATTCCACATTTCGTGACCGGTATTTGATCCTTCCTAAACTTAGAGCTTTCTCTAGCGTTGTACAAGTAATTACTGTGAAACAGAATGAATTTTTTTTTCAAAACTGTGGGGGTCTGATTTGAGATTTAAGCAAAATCATATGGTTGAATTTAAGTACTAACTCATCATTTAGGGTTGAGGTTTAAAAAAAGGAATTTCTTCTTCCATTGGCACTACAGCCCACTGTGGGCTTTGGCCTGTCGAACAATGTCCTTCCATTTTTTCCTATCTGCCACCAACGCTCTCCATCTTCTCATTCCCAGCACTTGAAGATCTCTTTGTACTTCCTCCTTCCATCTTTTCCTGGGTCTTCCCCTACTTCTTGTCCCTTCCAGTTCTTGAGTGTAAGATCTTTTTGGGCATCCTATCCTCCTCCATTCTCTCTAGGTGACCAAACCAGCTTATCCTTTGCCATTTTATCCATTTTACTATATTTTCTCCTTTGCTTATCTCTTCTAGTTCTCGATTCGTCCGACTTTTCCATTCCCCGTTTTCATATTTAGGACCATATATTCTTCTAAACATTTTCCTTTCAAAAATTAGCAGATCCTTTTCTTCTTTCTTCGTCATCGTTCACGCAAAATGAAATAATTTAAACAATAACTCGTCGTTGAAATCAGCATATCTTTGTGAAACCGCAATGACAGTCATAGATGCTAACAATTAATGAAATAATTGAGTAGGAAATACAATTCTGCTACCATTCTGTTCAATATCTCTTCATTTTACCGTTTTTTTTGGTCTGAAGACTTATGCTTTTCAACGCATGAAGATATAATTTAGTCTGATTTGTGTGGATATAAAGCTTGGTCTCCTATATTCATGGAAGAACATAGACAGTGATGCTGGGGTACAAGGTGCTGAGTAGAGTATTTAGCTCAGTGTTTCTCAACCGTCGGGCCGCGGCCCGGTACCGGGCCGCGAATGGTTCTCCTGGAATTTGTCATTTTATTATTCTAAGCAATTTTCATGAGTAAATGTTTTTAAAGTGGAAATATTCTGAGGAGAAAAATATTCGTGAATGTGTTGAAAAAGTCAGACCCAGATGTTGGCCTGAGGAAACTACAATATGCTACAATATTTCATTAGTCCAGGGATTGATAACTAATTGAAATGTAATTTTATATTTGTCAACATGCCACACCGTATACATAAGTGTACTAATACTCTTTATGATTGAGCCATAATTAATTATTAATACTTATCTTAGTTTCATGTATGAACTTTAAAAAATGGAAAGGTTTTTACTAGTAAATTTGTTGGAACCGGGCCCTCGTCTTATAAAAAAAGAATTTACCGGGCCGCGGTCTCACAAAGGTTGAGAAACACTGATTTAGGCCGTATAGACAGACGAAACAGTAGAGATGAGAAAAATGCATTATGAGGAACTTCACCAATATTATTAGGATGATCAGATGAAGGAACTTGTAGTGGGGAGTCGTGCAGCACGCATGGGGGAGGGAAGAGAAGTTTGTGCGAAGTTTTGGTGCAACAATTGAAGGAAAACAGGCTCTCTGATGATCTAAGTGTATGTTGGAGAGGGATATTAAGAAGAATTTGAAAGAAACAGACAATCCCTTTGAAAGCGGCAGCTTTATCGCACAGAAAACCCGCATCCTGCAGCGGCTCAGTTGTTTGAGGAACTGCGCTATAAACCAGAAGGTCGTGGATTCGATTCCCTTTGGTGTCATTGGAATTTTTCAGGCCGCACTATGGCCCTGGAGTCGACTCAGCCTCTAAAAGAAGGGAGTATCAAGAATATTTCCTGGAGGATAAAGGTGGCCGGTGCGTAGGGCTGACAACCTTATCACCTTCATGTACCGTTGTCTTGAAATCTGGGAACCTTAACTTTCTGGGACCTTCAGGGCCTGTTCAGGTCTATACAGGATCTGCTTTACCTGCGTTGCTTAACCTTTTGGGGCCGGAATTATTTTTTTAATTTTAGCACACCTGTATATAAAATGTGAATAATACGGGAACCAAATACGTTAGAATTATGAAACAAACTGCATTTTGAAGAGAAAAAAAACGGAGAGTATACACCATGTTTAAAATATTCGGTACATACATTTGTTGAATAAATATATAAAATGCAACTTTGGAGGTTAGCGGTGCGGTACGTCAACTATAGTTGACCTTAGGCGTCTAAAGGTTAATAGCTTTTGAATGGAAAATATACTCTGTTACCAAACAAACATTTTTGCTAATATTTCTTACGTTATTTTGGCTTATGTGAGACAAATGCGCCAAACTTGTTCCGTAAACACGTTTTCATAAGCTTTATCTAGACCACATATGACTAGAAATAGGACAAAGTTAGCAGAATTTTGTGTTTTGTAGCTTTTCTGAAGCTTAGGCCCTTGTACCACAACCGTCAACGTAAACTAACAAAACAGAAATCTTGTTTTTGTTGCAAATTTTGCGTCAACATTTCTATTCACATTTTTACGGCTTTATTCTCCGCAGTAGCATGATGTTTAGTACGCTTTGCTCACTACAAGTGTCCTCTTTCACACCATGTCTGAAATTTAATGTGGACACTGTAGTCACCTAACAACGGGAGGGAAAACCATGGAATGCGGGACCTGTGTATAAACCAGATCTAGAAGGGAAACGGAAGGTAAAGACAAAGGACTTGAATATTAATACAGGATACTGCAGCCAACGTGACTTCGCACAATTTAGGCCTACGTGGGGACAGTAGTGTTTGCCTCTTAAAATTTATTCTACAACATTGCATAGTCACAGAAGTATATTTACGTCTCAGAACTACAGTTCTTAACAAATACATTAAATTTACGTAGGGTGTAATTATCGCAATACCTAAAAATATGCTCGTACGTGGCCAATAGAAATGTTTCGATAATAATAATAATTGTTATTGGAATTTTATTTTATTATTATACAATATGTATGTCTCCCCTCACAGGCATTTCTTCCTGGTACTTCTCTTGAACCAACGGTGATCCCCACCACTCAGGCTTCAAGCTTCACATTGCAGTACTTTCCGTATTATGTGTGATGTTCCAAGTATAGCTGTCTTTTGTAGTGAATCTATCGAGTGTTTTCCTG
>Ga0136643_10014229_pt1 | contig 11932 bp, 6 predicted proteins | sample TergutLab28metaG_FD_96883 | JGI IMG/M metagenome (GOLD analysis project Ga0136643, IMG submission 96883) | Labiotermes labralis P1 segment gut microbial communities from Petit-Saut dam, French Guiana - Lab288 P1 (version 3) (version 3) | ecosystem: Host-associated > Arthropoda: Insects >...
CATTAGAAGTTGAGTTGCAAAATATGGTTTTCTGCACCGAGTTTTTGGATCGGTGGTGGTCTTGAGTGCCGCTGCGTAGGTCGTGTTGTACGGTGCGGATGGTGCACGGTAAATCCGCACCGTACACATGACCTACACAGCTGCTCTCAAGACCACCACCCATCCAAAAACTCGGTGCAGAAAACCATATTTTGCAACTCAACTTCTAATGCTCCTGATGATGGGCATATGTACCCGAAACATGTCGAGCTAAGAATACATCAATAAAATGACCTAGTTGCATCAAGTTGGCATTTCACTTTATTTCACTTCTTACCCAATTAAATTTAGCACAATACTTTTATACATATTTTATATTTTAATATATACTGTGAATCACATATATAAAACTTAATATCTTATAATTTTACATTGGCTTGGTTGTCTTTGAAATATAATCTTCGAAAAAAACACCTTCCTGAAGGTGGTCAAAAAAGGTGACCGAAACAAGTAGGAGGTTTAAATCGATCACATGTAATATATTCAAATATTTTTATGTGAAATTGTATTATTCTTATAGTGAAGTACCAATGCCTGGTCATGAAATGTTCAAAATTGATTTCGAAGACACTGGCGACTCGCAAGATCGAAGTAGTTGATGGAACATGCTTTGACCTGAAACTTTAAACGCAGTCACAGCAGCCAATAATGATTAAGTAGGCACACTTTGCTTTGTTACTTAGTCCAGCTGTTTAAAAAGATGAATCTGCTGTAGCACCGTTGGAAAGTAATTCCGACACAATAATTGTTATTCCTTTCTGAACGAGTTTCTGAATGAGTAAGCGTTTGTTCGAGCATGATACCGACAAGGTAAGAACTTTCAATTTTCGACAAGTCTGTCCCGACTCTGTTATGATGTCAGAAAACTGATAATATAAAGATTATGTGTCTGAGATTAGGTGGGATTTTCTAACACAGTTATGTCCAAAACGCGGCCCTAGGGGAAAGTATTTGCGGCCCTCGGTAACCTGAATAGTTTCAGTAATGCAATTAAAGAAACATAATGCAATAGGTCTACAGAACATAACATGGCAAATTTATTAGCAGAGAAAATTTTTGCAAACTATAAATCATCACCTTTAAGACAACAAACAGTAAACCAATCATTCTTCGTGTTTTACCGAGTGTAATGCGGCCTACTAGCTTGTCATTCAACTGTAGTTTTAGCTTCTCTTTTAGTTTGTAAATAACAGCTTTTTGGTGAATTCAGTTCCCACACTCCTTTAGGTATGTGTGTGCACAAGTGCGACCCTCAGACGAGTCCTTAAGGAACTGTGTGAACTGCCTGCAAGTTGCGGTTGATAGCTCTGTTCTAACAAATTAAATATGTCCTGATTGTGGAGGAAGCTGATTTTTGTGACATGTCAGTACATATCCACGAGGATAAAACGTGGCACATCTCACAAGACATTTCGTAACCCTCTGTACTGTTGTAACTGTTGAGTGAAAACGAATTAACCTGACTTTTGTTTTGTAGATTCGGTCATTTTTCGTAATTTGTGGTCTTGTTCTCGTAGTTTTATATAGTGCTGTACCAAATGATACAATTACGGTAACTACATTCGCTTGGAACAGATCATCAGAATTATCTTTAAGGATTACAAGAGAGGCGGAATATAGTCAGATATTTATGTTAATAATTTGATATCGCTCTCCACCCTGGAAGAATTTATTTAATTACGTCGCTGTGGAAGTTTAAAGTCTCACGCTAGTTAATCCAGACAACTTTCAGGGTAGTCAAATATTTAAAATAGCATGTATAATCTACGTTCGCTTGTAAGAAATCATTTCGAAAGTTACGTGATATACCGTTTGCCTTTTATGTAGTAGTAAAATTGGTTTTCTTTTTCAGTGAACAAACTTTGAGTTTTAATTAATGAACTGAAATAACGTAGATTTAGAGAATTTTACAGTGTCACTAATGAATCCACTTGGGGAATTTTTATTTCGTAACAGTCTCCGGGCTCTAATACTCCTGTATATATTGCGAAAAATATTTTTGCTTCTTAGACTTTTGCCACATGAAGATAAAATTTAAAGTGATCCCTTTACAGGCCCGGTGTGGCTCAGAGGGTGGGTAGAGGTATAGCTCTACTTTTCTATGACCACCGAACTAGAAGGAGGTGAGTGGTCAGCAGCACGCCCCGGCCACACTTTACCCCCGGAAAAGACCCAGTACCCATCGTACAGGAGGCTGGGTGGCCCCCAACGCTGGCCTGGACGGGCGAAAAATCTCGTCCCCACCGGTATTCGCTCACGGACCATCCAGTCCGTAGTCAGTAGCTATACCGACTGAGCTACCTGGCCCAAAGACTTGTGCCACATGGGACAGAAAAATGTTAAGAAAGATATATGGACCAATGGTAGAGCAAGCAGTAGGATGATAAGAGCTAATGAGGAATTAGGGGAGCTATATTGAGATCTAGACACAGTAGCAGATATTAAAAAAGAAGAGATTGGAATGGATTGAACATTTAGTAAGAAAGGATCAAGGAAGGGTGGTTGAGAAAATATTTGAGAGTAAACCGGAAGGAAGTAGAAGAAGTAGAAGACCTAGATTGAGATGACTAGAAGATGTGGAGAAGAATCTGTAGGAGACGAAAGTTAAGAGATGACGACATATGGCAGTCGATAGGGAAGAATGGGCATCCTTAATTAAGGAGGCCAAGGTTCTCAGATGGCCGTAGATTCAAGTAGTAAGGAAGTTTTCTGCATGCTTACAATTTCGACTTTCCTCCTCTTTAAAGCCCAATCATTCGGTTTTTAAACTCATTATGCTGTTCCGTCCAAGTAAATTCTCGGTTTATATAACGGCGATTTCAGAACTCTATTTTCGTTGTTACACCGTGCATGTTGTCAAGTTAATTATTATACCAACCACTGCACGTACATAAAATTTATAAAATTTTACACATTAGAACATTAAAACGCTCCGACATGTTTCGGTCCTAGGACCATCATCAGGGAGCCATATCGTCCATGCTAAAATTACACTATAAAAAGTTACATTAATTTCGCTGTACGGTTGGGTATTGTACCAACCGGTACAGCGAAATTAATGTGACTTTTTATAGTGTGAATTTAGCAAGGACGATATGGCTCCCTGCTGTGTGACTTTAGCAAGGACGATATGGCTCCCTGATGATAGTCCTAGGACCGAAACATGTCGTAGCGTTTTAATGTGTAAAATTTTATAAATTTTATATATGTGCAGTAGTTGGTGTAATAATTGAGTAATTCAGAACTCTAATTGAGTAATCCATGAATAGTGAATTGGAAGAAATGTGTCAGGAAACAACTATTACCTACTTTAGGCACAGGTAGGAGATTTCCCATCCAAAAGTGCAACTTTGTATTTCCAAAATACGATACCGGGGTGATAATCACTCGATCACATTGTTGGAAATCTGCGGGAGGCAGCAAGTTCCATGCCAGATATAACCGAAGTCAGAGTTTAACTAATTATGTTTTAATGTTACATAAAATAGAATGTCGATAGTTGAAGTCCTGTTGGTTCGAAGTTCCGTTTCGTCCGAGCCGATGCGTTTTATTCACAGTCGTTACGATGTTTGGTACAAAAATCGGTGGAAGTGCGTACCTCGGTAAGCACACGTGTCTTTGGGTGTTATTTTACCGCATTTTGCTCCTTTACGTTTTGTAATCTTGTGAATTATTATTTGATTAAGTATCTACTTTAGCGCTTCATAACAATGAATGCTAAATGTAAGAGAAAATATATTTGTATTGTCGTATGCGTCTAGTTCGACGTTTCGGTAATTCGAGGCAGCCTCGATCCTTCTCACCTCAAACTATGGGCTTCTGCTGTAATTATATTAACGGAAAGGAATATAAAGCTCCAAAATGATCATAAAAAAATTTCCCGACAATTTAATCTGGTTTTAACGTCTTTGCAATTTTAATTCGTTATGTGTATTCAGAAATGTCCGAGTTTTCCACAGTTTAGAAAGGAAATCGTTAGGTGTTGTTTTGTATTTGTCCTGAATTTTACAAGAATATGGTCTTTAGGTTTAGGTTTCGATCTTATCTTACCTTCTGATAATATTAACACATTTACACTTAGTTCCGAGCAGTTCAGTTTAGGATTATATCATCGCTCACCAATCTGGATCACAATTCACCACAAGTATCTTCTATGTACATCACCTCATATACTGCAAACAATTTTTAACTTCTGCTATTTTATACTCATTGCTATGTTATTTGATTATGCAGCTGTGAATTTTAACAAAATCTATGTGATTTCTAAACTGTGGGGTGATTTCGACACATTGTAATTATATTTGTATTATTCTTTTAACCACCCTCATGATGGTCACATGTGTGGCCGAAACACGTTGGTGACCTCTGTGCAATAAAAGTGCATCCACAAAACGAAAGTGCATTTGTTGTTCTTTGAATATACGAGTGTTGCTCAGACAGTAATGCCCCACATTTTTTTTCTCATTCCGGAATAAATATAGCAATGTGAAAACTGGAAGGTAGCAACACTGATGTTTGTTGCGCACGTGTATTTAAGTACACGGTCGTCTGACAGATAGCGCCGCTGTAGTAGTCTGTGAAAATGGCGTTTGTGTCTAACGCACGTTACAAACAACGAGCTGTAATTGTATTCATAGTAGCGGGGAAAGAAATTGTGGGGAACATTCACAAACTGTTGTGTGCTGTGTATGGAAATTGTGCAGTCGATAGGACCACCTTTGGACGCTGGGTTCAGAGAGTTAAGGTTTCAGGAAGTGGAGAAATTTAGCCGTATGATCGACCGCGGTCTGGGCGGCTTGTCACAGCCACCAGCCCAGACATTTAGCAGCGCCCCGATGGCATTATTCAAGCGGATCGGTGCATCACAAGTCGGCAATTGGCCATACAGCTTCCAGGTAGCAATGGAAGTGCAATGGCAATTATTGACGCTTTGAGATATTCGAAGGTATGCGCAAGGTGATTTCCTCGAAGTCTCACAACCTAGCAGAGACGTCAAAGGAAAGTCGTCTGTTCTGAACTGTTAGAGCGTTTTGATGTAGAGGGAGAGGCCTTTTGTCCCAGATCGTCACAGGTGACGAAACCTGGACTCACCATTTTGAACCGGAGATGAAAAGGCAGTCAATGGAGTGGCATCATCCGCAATCACAAAAAAAAAAAGTTCAAGACAACTCCTTCCGCCGGAAAAGTCATGATCGCCGTCTTTTGGGACATTGATGGAGTGATTCTGGTGGAGGTGATGGCCAGAGGTGAGACAATCAATTCGGACGCGTACATCAGAACCCTCCAAAAACTGAAACAGCGTTACCGGCGAGTGCGGCCTAACAGGAATCCAAGAGACATGTTCATTCAGCACGACAATGCCCGCCCTCACACAAATCTACGAACTCAGGAGACAAACGCCAAATTTGGTTGGACTGTGCTCCCCCATCCCCCCTATAGTCCTGATCTGGCGCCGTCAGATTTCATCTTTTTGGGCCACTGAACGATGCACTGCGTGGGATAAGGTTTGAAGATGACGAAAGCGTGGTTCGTGCAGTGAGGACATGGCTACGTGAACAGGAAACGAGCTGGTACAGGGAAGGCATACATGCCCTTGTTTCGCGCTGGTGTAAGGACATAGATATAGATGGAGATTATGTGGAAAAATAACATATGTAAAGGAAACATCCAGTTATACTGTGCGTGAATTTCATACATTCTGAACAAATAGTTTGCGAGAAAAAAATGTGGGACATTACTTTCTGAGCAACCTTCGTATTTTATACATCCTGTTTTTTTCTTTCCCTCTATTTACGGATCAATTTTATTGGTATTCATTGTTAGAGTTTTGCTTTATATTTGTGGTTTTTATTGTCAGGAAGAAAGCTGAAGGGTTTCCCTTCGCTGCAGGTCTGGATTTTTTTATTCTGAAGTGGAGGGTTCTGGCTGCCTATGTATCGCCCACATTATGTTCACATGTTCCTGCTTTTCAGCCCTCAATGCTAAATTGACCATACGAGAGTTTACTCAAAAGATGAGTACTGTGAACAAACTGGCAATTCTCAAACGGACATAGAAAACCCTAAAGCTGTTCCCAGGCTTGTAATTGGTATCCCTTTGTACTTGTCTGAATTGTACGTAATTGCGTGTGGCCGATACGGAGCTTATACAGACAACCAAGCACATTTGTGGAATGTGTATTTGTGCAAGTAAGGGTAATACGTAATACTAAAATTAATTTTGACTGTGAGGGGCCGGGCTAACATAGTCGGTCTAGACAACCGAGAAATCGTGGCTCGATTCCCAACGGAGGAAAGAGATTTTTTCTCCGAGACCACCACAAAACCTCTCTTGCACCCTGAAACTGGTGTTAATGAATGCCAGGAAATGTTTTCCTGGAGTTAAAGCGACCGTGGTATTCAGCTGATCACTCACATCAATCTACTTGCAAGGATGGGAATGAGTGAAACTGTACCTCCACTGTCTTCATTATTGTATATAAATTAGAATTTCTCTCATTTTCGTTGTTACACCTTGCATGTTGTTGAGTTACTCAATTATTATGCCAAATACAGCATGCTGCCACAATACCCAACTGGTACAGCGAAATTAATATGACTTTCTATAGTGTGACTTTAGCAAGGACGATATAGCTCCCCGATGATGGTCCTAGGACCGAAACATGTCGGAGCGTTTTAATGTTTTAATGTGTAAAATTTTATAAATTTTATATATGTGCAGTAGTTGGTATAATAATTGAGTAGAATTTCTGTTCTTATATGAATGTCTCTATTGCGGTCTCTGCTGAAGCGAAACAGAGTGTGGAAGTAATATTGGCCGGACCTCGAACTATTGCACCGTTGGCCAAATAGTTAAGATGGTATTATTAAAATTATTTCGCGAGGCAGCTAGAATCTTGAGAGGATACTTGGTACACTTCTACAAATTCGGGCAGAAAACACAAACGGGAGCAACAAGACTACAGTGATTGTTGTATGCTGTGTAGTCCGAAGTGAGAGTCTGGGCAAGATCGTGTCCCAATAAACTGACAATTAAATCAAACAAGAATGTAGTAAACTGTTTATCTATGCAATGTGATCTGTACGAGTGATCGCTCGGCAATCAAATGATACTTACTTACTTACTCCATGGTGCAGAGCCCTTCTTGAGAAGCTAACTGGTTTGCAGCTAGTCAAGAAATTCCCCGCATTTCACGGAACCCGAAGGTTCATTATCGCACTCACAAGCGTCCGCCACCTGACTCTATCCTGGGCCAGCCCAATCCAGTCATATACCCACATCCCACCTCCTGGAGATCCATCCTAATATTATCCACCCATCTACGCCTAGGTCTCCCAAGTGGTCTCTTTCCCTCCGGTTTCCCCACCAAGACCCTATGCACCCCTTCTCCTCACCCATACGCGCCACATGTCCAGCCCATTTCATTCTTCTCGATGTTATCACCCGCACAATATTGGGTGAGGAGTACAGATCATTTAGCTCCTCGTTATGCAATCTCCTCCATTCGGAAATCAAATGATAGTGATCGTAATTTCGGAGTTTGCACACGCACGTCTTTTTTATCCATTCCATTTTCTAATGCAAGTTGGTATGCACATTGCATATAGTCGCGTTTTACTAAAAAATTAAAAAAAAACACATTTTGCAATAGTAGAAATAACCAACTAGATGCAACAATAACAATTGATTAGTAATTTCAATCAGCTCAACATGTTTTGGGCGATAATTTCTCCCATTCTCAAGAACACTAGACTGTGTTTACAGCTTGTGGTATAATGCACCGAAGAAGTTTTTGCTGGTGACAAGGTCACCAACAGCAACTTCTTTGGTGCATTATACCACAAGCTGTAAACAGTGTGTGTGTGTGTGTGTGTGTGTGTGTGAGAGAGAGAGAGAGAGAGAATGGGCGAAATTATCGCCTGAAACATGTTGAGCTGATTGAAATTACTAATAAATTGTTATTGTTGCATCTGGTTGGTTGTTTATACTATTGTATCAGAGATGCACGGTCAAAGAAACATAAAATCACATTGTAATTGAAAAGTTAGTCTGAATTACATTTTTTTTTATGGCTGGTGTTGTTGATATCATAATCTTCTGGGTTTTGACACCGTATCGTTCTGTAAGTTCTACAGACTCTTTTCAGAAGAATTCTGCTTGCCCTGTCGAGGTTGAGGGAATTGGGTCCACGAAAGGCTAGTGTCAACCTACACCACAACACCCTGTCATCAGAATTCAGAAGGGTGTGTCATTTTTAAGAACACAGTGGACAGTGCATACTGGAAAAATTATGGGGCACTGGCATATGGTAGGGCGTCAGGCGGGTGGACAACGTCAGAGTATCTGATTTTGCAGTCACCCTGACTCACTCCACACCACAGGGTCACTGACCAAGGGCAAATGTAGAACTCTGTTCATAACAGGGATTGTGCATTGGTCCGTAGATCTGAAATTTGAGTAATTTTATGGCGGTTTTACTTAGATTTAATACGAGTAGTTCTGGGAAATGACGCTCTCCTTTTGGGCGAGTGGTCTCAGAAGTTTCCAAGCTTTCGCCAAAAGACACGGCATCACATTCCAGCAGACCCCGATTCCTACGCAAAAATGAATGTTACGAGACGGAGATCAGTGCTCTTGTAGTAACGAGGAACGTAAACTTGTCATTAGTAACTCATATTTGAGGTATTTGTAATTAATTTAAAAAATGTTGTAATAAATAACATGTTTATATTCTTATGGAGTAAAATCAAAAGCATATTGTAAGACGACTTTTTATTGATAGGTGACGGGCTGGAATAAGGAGGAGGGAGTGTACGTTTTCTTTTGAGAACTGTGCTTCAAACCGATTTGACAAGTTACTCTGTTTTCGTAAATATTTTTCTGTAAGCCGGTGGTAAATGCATAATACGTGTGATAATATTTCAAAATTCTCTGGGATCTTACAGTGACAATCATTGGTATACTTATTCATTACACAGAAGAGGTTTTACCATCAGTACGATCCTACCGTCCTTAATTAGCATCAACACAGAAACACTGCTGGTGTTATGTTCATCCCATTCATTCCGTATTGCACTTTATATGGTTTACAGCGACATTATTCTTATTATCCAGTACAAAGATAATTACCTGCAATGTATGCCTTATCTATTTTGGAGCATAAGCAGACCCATTTTACTGGTGCAAGACTTTAACAATTCAAAACACGTGTTCCAGGCATTCGAGTGGCGCATCTTAAGAAGAAAAACTTTTCCACCTCTTGTACTTGTATATGACCGAATTCAAACGAGGCTACATGTGAGAGATGAACACTAGGCCCAAAGTTCTGAAACTGAAGACAAGGGAGAGGTAAAGTCTGGCTCAGAGAACCATAAACTCAGATGACGTCCGCGATACAATGTCACGTAATTTGTAAGCCATTTTAATGCAGGACCTCTCACCTGTTTGAGCAACCGTTCGCACCTAGTGAATGTTAATCAGGAAACATTTTATATTTTATAGAGTTTTTACCATAAAAGTAATTAAAGGGGAAGCCGTGTTCTGATGAAACTTACATCGGTTTAAAGCCGTTCCTGTAAAATATATAAAGTTGTGTGTGGCATATAGCTACAGCGCTTAATGGCAAATTATTTGACTCGGATATGAAATTTTGCAAGCCTGTGCGGAATTTGTAGTCATAGGCGTACTCAGTGGATTGTTCCTCGTTACGTTTGATATTTATTACAGATCATCGTACATGAATAAACATAGCCAGCGAAACAGGCTGTACGGGTACTGTGTCCCCCAGTACACTTTACAATGTCTTTAAAAACGCGAGGAGTTTTCTCTGAAAGCAGTACATATTTAAATATTTCACGAATATCACAAAACAGAGCGCGTAAAACAAAACAGGGGTTAAGCCACAACAGAAGCAAAAGAGGTCCCTGTAGCGCAGAAAATAAATTGTTCTCGACGCCCTTTAGAAAATTCTTTGATTTGTGTACAAACAAGACTGGAATTTTTTTCTTTAGTAACTAGTTGTAATTACGCTTTATCGTGTGATAAGTTCAATACACCTGTCCGATTTCTTAAACTGGTATTTCGAAGTTTTGTTTGTTGGAGGCAGATAACTTCACTAGTGGCTACCGGCAGATCGACGGAAAAATTCTGTAATGATTAACTATGTCTTTGGAGAATTGTTGAATAGGTGGATGTAATATTATATATTATATTTATAACATTTTGAAGATGAAACTTTGTGTACTGTAATGTGATATACAGAAGTAGCCTATAATGTAACACAGTACACTGATATACAGGGGTGCTGATAAGTCCTTAGCCCGAACAGGAAGGAAACAATTTAATATTTCTGCCAGAATGGCGTGAATTTCTTTCGGCGCCTTGCCTTACAAGAAAAAACTTGATGACAGCTCGCGTCTCGATGTTGTTGAAATCGCGCGCGTCCCTGACATGCTTCCGAACTTGTTTCCTTCCCGTTCGGGCTAAGAATTTATCAGCACCCCGGTATTATTAGTACAATGTCTTGATATGTCGTGCAATGTAGTTTACAAATTTAGACTGCAGTATAATATATTTGTGTATAATGTAATATGATATATAGGTATATACTGTAATATATTGTACTGACGTATACTGTAATGTATAGCGGTACAGTTAAAATTTCTGCCTCGTATCAATGACTAAGATGACTTCCTGGTTTTAGGACTGTTTGCCAGTTATTTAAGTTTGTGTTTTGTCTGTATGTAATCGATTTGAGAAACTGTAGCCCTCTCGCTCAAACTCTGGTATTGTTCGCACGCAATCCTCCTTTCACCTTACGCTAGAGGGACGCATGCTGCCCGGACTTCCACAGCCCACAAACTTCACCTGGTAGCAAGAGGGAGGCTACCGGACGCGCGACGTCGGAGAACACAACCTGCCTAATCTCACTGTAAAGCCTGTTCCGATCGATCTTAGATATTTTGTAAGCTATATAGCTGCACTGATGATAAGTTTATTAGCTTCCCTTGCTTACTGCATGGTGCGTTATCCTGCAAATATTTCGGTTGTTTGGTTCATAATTTTCATGGCAATTGATACTTTGCTTAGATATCGTCAAGTTTTGATGTCAACGTTATTCAACGGCGAAGAGTAAGAATAATATAAAATTAATTTAAAACATGTGGAAGTCAGTCGTTTTGTCCCGCTTGTAAGACACCAGCGAAGAATTCGTAGGCAGGACTGAAATGAGGAACTTCCTCAAATTAGGCGATCCTTAATGCATTTTGTCATTTATAAGAAGATATTGTTTTTGTAGAACTGTAGAAATGGAAAGAATAGCCTTTTGTTTAACAAACTGACACACGTAATGTTATCACAGGTATACAAACGTTTAATTTTAAGAGTACTCAGAAAATTGATTTTGGGTTACACCCTAACTTTCGTTACTCATTAACGGCTCAGCAGGTACAGCGTGAATGAAAGGGTGGTTAAAGAACAAGAACTAGAAAGGGTGGGTTGTAAGCGTCTAATGTGGCGTATTGCTCAGGCGTTTTGCGAGATAGACTGAGAAACCGCGAGAAACATCGGCAAAAAAAAGTGATGTACACCCTACAATTAGACTGAGTACCATCCACATACAAGTACGTAGGGAGGTGCTAAGTATTCCGAAGTCTGAGGTTTGTGATACAGCAGCCAGCTACTGAGTAAAATTCGAAGACTGTGGGTAAACATGTAGAGAGTGTCAAGTGTGAAAGATCTGCTGTAGTCATCGTTAATTGAAGCCCAGAAAGAGAAAAGTTTGTAGAAAAAGAGATTTATAACTATAAACAGTTAGAACTTGCAAAGTAGTTATATGCAGTGGAGGAGGTGGTGGTGGTGGTGGTGGTGGTGGTGGTGTTGGTGTTGGTGTTGG
>Ga0136643_10014232_pt1 | contig 11931 bp, 6 predicted proteins | sample TergutLab28metaG_FD_96883 | JGI IMG/M metagenome (GOLD analysis project Ga0136643, IMG submission 96883) | Labiotermes labralis P1 segment gut microbial communities from Petit-Saut dam, French Guiana - Lab288 P1 (version 3) (version 3) | ecosystem: Host-associated > Arthropoda: Insects >...
GGGGGGGGGGGGGGGGGCTTGGACTGGATTGGTCTGGCTCAGTATACGGACAGGTGGTGGGCTCTTGTGAAGGCAGTATTGAACCTTCAGATTCCCTATAACACAGGGAATTTGTCAACTAGCTGAGGACTTGTTGGCTTCCCAAGAAGCAATGTACTCCATTAAACAGGCTCATCATTTATACTCTTCGCTAACCCCGTAAAAACCAAATATGGGATGAAATACATAACATGCAGAATGCCAAGAGAAGATGAGAAATGCACACAAAACTTGGATTAGAACAGTAAAAGAAAAAAGACCATTCTGAAGACACAGGTCAATACCTGTGTCACTTGTGTCTTCAGAATGGTCTATAATAATAATAATAATAAAACAACCTACAGAAAGAGGGTGTAAAGTTGTGGAATGGACTACATTGCCTTAGGACAGGGTGCTGAAGTAGGTTCTTGCAAACACGGTACTGAATGTTTTCATTCAAAAAACATGGGACTATAGTGACAAGTCAAATACGAGGGGCTGCCCAAAACTTCCGAGAATTTGCTCGTAATAGCATGGTTAATTATTTTAAGTCCTAATTTCCACTGTCACCTCTTAAGTAGTCACCTTGGGCTTGTATACAATGATCCCAGTGATTTTAGCCATTTTTGGAAGCACTCACTGAAGTCTGCCAGCGTTAGCGTGTTTAGTACCTGTTCGATTCTGCTTGGATCTCTTCAATGGACACGAAACGTCGCCCTTTCAACCAGAGTTTCATTTTAGGGAACACGCAGAAAACGCAGGGGGCCAGGTCAGGTGAGTAGGTAGGGTGGGGAACAGTGGTCATGTTATTTTTTGTCAGGAATTCCCTCGTAATGAGCGAGGTGTGTGCAGGCGCATTGTCATGGTGCAACAACCAGTCTGCGTTCTTCCACATCTCAGGCCGTTGGCGCCTCACGTTTTCCCTCAGTCATCTCAAAACCTCGCAGTAAAAGATTCCCATTGACAGTCCGACCAGGTGGAACAAACTCCTTATGCACAATTCCTCAAATGTTAAAAAAAAAAATAAAAAAGATCAGCATTGACTCGATGTTGCTGCAAACTTGGCGCGCTTTTTTTCAGTCACGGAGAGGACGGCGTCTTACATTGTGAAGATTGCTGCTTTGTTTCCAGGTCATAATTGTACAGCCATGATTCATCACCAGTCATCGCCCTGGACAGGAAGTTAGGATAATGTCTAACTGCTTTTTGCAGCTCACTGCACACCTGAACTTGATAGTGTTGCTGGTCACTGTTCAAGAGACGAGGAACAATTCGTCTCATGTTCAGTTCATCCACTAGAATGCGTTAACATGACCCGTATGAGAGTCCAACACGATTACAAACATCATGGATAGTCTGTCTACTGTCTTCTAGGATAACTTCATGCACTTTTGCAATCATGTCCGGAGTTGTGCATGTGGACGGTCGACCAGAATGTTTTATGATCTTCCACCAATTCCCAGCCATCTTAGAAACGCTTAAACCACTCAAATGCTCTTGCTTGGCTAAAAGCTTGCTCACCAAATGCCTCCTTTAGCATTCGATGGGTTTCAGCTGCAGTTTTGTTGAGCTTGAAGCAGAATTTAATGCAAATTCTTTGCTTGCTCCTTAACATCTGCCACTTCGATATTAGCACACACACATGAAATGGCGTAAAGAAAACAGCCAAAACTTGGAAACACGTGCACTTATGAAGACACACGTTGGCTGACTAACGTTTGAAAGATACAGCAAGAGGCACCTAGCGGCGCAAGTTCACAGCGCTAATGGTTTGCACGGTATATTCAAATTCTCAGAAATTTTGGGTAGCACCTCGTAAACGGCAGCTTTTCAAGCACCATGCAGCACAGAATTCTTTCAGTTAGTTGAAGTTCGCAGCACTTTGCTTGTAATGGCATTTATGAGGAGTGAAAATTGAACAACAAATAAGAAAGGATACAAAACTTCAATATCATAACATAATGTAATGTAATGTCATGGATGCTCCACTGTTCCTGCTCGACTATGAAAATGGGATGCTCAACAGAACTGGTAAGAGGAGAACCGAAACAACCAAGATGAGATTATGGCAACTTACTAGCTACATCCTCTAACAAAAACATCATCATTCACAATGATTTACAGACATTTAACATCGGCAAAAGGTGTGAGGCTGGAAAAAACAAACTGGCATGACCACCTCTTATGAATGGACCCACACTGAACGGCATGACAAGCTGCGACCTACAAACTCAATAGTTTCAGACATATTGGATACCCAAGAAGATGGAAGGAGAACAGACTCTTTGGGTCTACCTTGCTGTTAATGATAAACACTGAACCTACAGATATTATACTGAGACCAAAGAAAAGCAGCACCCTCTATATCTTCCACAATTTTGTTATGCTGCCTCCTCCAGCAACTTGCCCACATTTACACCTGTATATATATATTTCATTCATTAGTATTCAGCCCTAGAGGCCGGTCCGGCAGGAACCAGAGCCCGGTTATGGAACCGATGTGGCTCTTGGCACACTGCATCCTAGGCATGTTCTTGGTGGTAGTTTGCCATTGCTTTCCCCCGCCTTCAGACGTTCCCACTTTCACCGCCACGTGCCTTTGCGTCCTTGGTGACGCAAGAGATCCTAGCAGTGAAAGGTGGAACTGTGGGCAAGAAAGATGTCCGGTAGTAATTTTGCCTAAATTCCGATTTCCACGCAAATTTAGGGATCTTTTACATGCCGCAAATCTACGACATGGGACTGACGGCTTTACTTCCCCTCTGAAGGAAGGTGTGCTGAGGATTTTTACGCCCTAAAAATCTGACAGCTTCGGCCGGGTTTGAACCCATGAACTTGGGTACCAAAGGCCAGCAAGCTACCTCTAGACCACTGAAGCCACTATATATATATATATATAAAAACAAAAGTTCTGGGAAGTGAAGCTGTGTCAATGAGTAAGTGCTTCCCACCGTTTCACAAGAACTTGGTGCCTGCAGTGTCACGAGTACAAGGTGCATGAGCGTTGAGCCTTTGAGGATGAGGGCAACATGTTACCTCAGGTCACTGGGAATCACTGACCCAGAAATGAAACGTCAAACTGCAGGAGACTGTAATCCTTCTCTCCAGTCATCGGTCCACACTATTTACAAGAATGTTCATAGTGACAAGCAGGTTAACAGCCCTTGACAGTGCTGCATGCTTTGTACTATAGGTAAATACACAAGTAAGCATAGACAGGCACGCTTTAAGTGTTTTTAAGTGTCAACATCCAGTGGGACTTCTTTTCATGGCTTCAGTACATACCTGAACCATCAACAGTCTCTTACGATCTGTTTCCTCACATCTGGTCATAAAAACTGCATGTTGGAGTGGGGAGAGCATTATAATCTCTTGTATCTGTGTTATGTGATAATATTTATTGAATTTACTATCAAGAGAGAACATAAGTACCACCAAACAGTTCTACTCCAAAGTCAAGGTGGACGCACAAAATACAAAGGCAGAGATTCCTACCTGCTGGACAGAACTGTGTCTGCCTGAGAGGGACTGTGTACCCTATAAAATTGCTCAGCATCATAATATGTATGTGTGAATTTTCTACTTACTAAAAGACCAGCGTGATAATGCAATAAATTGAAGTTCAACTCAACACACCTGTCAGTAATATCTTCATGTACACTCACTCAGTGGCATGACACATGTAGTGAATAAGTGATTTCAGCCCATATGTGCCTCAGCATATATGAGTTACTCACCATCCCACGCCCAAGAAGACTGTCAATAAGCGCGTCATGAAGTGTTGCTCTAATGAGGCACATGCACATCGCAGTTGTCCGCAAACAACGAAATGTTTCTATCTTACACACCGACGGAGGTACACAGAACTCTCAAAAACTCCGATAGAATCAGTGGTCACCCAAGGGTTTTTTTTTATTTGTGTAATATTTCATATTTTATGAAAAAAAATGTAGATTCAGTGACTTTCCAACCATGATAGGTATGAGAAACAAATACCAGGAACAACAATACTAAATTGCATGACTTTTAAATGTTGAACTCATGGGGAAGCAAAACAGAACTACGCAAAATGATACCATAACAACAACTATAGAACACAGTTCGTACATTCGCCTATTACGACTAAGCCTCCACATCACCTCCACTAGGAAACCATCATTCACTCTTAGGCGATGCACAGTGACATTTTATAAGTTAATAGAAAATTACAGGTAAAAGCCAGTTACAGGTATTTACATTCAAAAACCACAACATTATTTGTAACTCCACTTTCCTCAGAAATGATTATTCTTGAAAGAGTGTATATGAAAAGCAAGAATTCTGCATGAATGAGGTGGGGACAATGACACTTACAAAAATGATACATCTGATGTAATCACACATTGTTTAAATGGCTGACCTTGCATGATCAGAAGACATGAAAATCACACAACAAAAGAATTGTAGTGCCCTGTAGAGAACACTTTATTTTATTCTATTTCACATATGTTGGTAGCATTTTAAGGATGGGTGGGTGCATCTCCCAGTTGAACAAAGAGGAAGTCCAGATCACCTCTCATTCACATAGCAACAGCAAATAGTTGAAGCTGCAGAAGACTGTTGCTAGGTGAATGCTGATTTTGGCTTAGAAGCGTGGTGTGGTTTTGTAAAGTGACGAGAGTCTTGGTTCAAACTTCAGTAACGACAGATGTGGAAGCAGAGAAGGAACAAATTTTATAAAATGTGGGCTTTGTTGCTCATTATTGTACCAGGTTAGCATAGTTAAGTTGTTCTGTACCAAACTGAAGTGTAGAAATGATTCAGATAATATTTGGTCTTATTTGAGGTGATCAGACTTTCCTTATGGAAATTCCTTTAGAGGAAATTGTAATCTTTGTGTTGGAGAAGCACCCTATGTTGTGCCTTAGATTTGATTGGGTTATTGTTCTTTCTTTAATGTTGTATATTTATGTAGTATGTTGTAGTGTCGTAGAATATATTATTTAGTGAAATATGTCATAGTAATGTCCAAAGTGGTGGCAGCGAATACCCTTTCTAGGTAATGGTGTCGGTGTTTGGGACGACCACCGCACCCCATTACAGAAACATATGGGGAATATCAGACAGATGTTTCAATGTACCATACAAAATATCTGCTAGTTGATCAATGGACTGATCAAAATTTTACCAAGAGGGCAGAAGTAAAGAAAATGGAACTTAAACAAAACAACTTTCTCATACGTACCTTTTTACAGAAAAAATTTTCACTCAGTTTGTCTGCAGTAGGTGTGAGAATAATGATAAACGTACCTACGTAACATGATGCTGACTATCGCTTCACCAACTACACAAGAGTGGCGAAGCCCCCTGAACTCGTTTCTCCTTGCTTCTTCTGCTGGCGGCCATACTGGCCAATAAATGAACCATCTTCATTCATGCCCTCTGTACACAAGTGCAACATCAACACATCAACAAAAATTAAAACCAAACAAAAAGTGAAAAAAATAAAATAAAAAATAAATAAATAAAATAAATCATAAACAAAATCACTGTAAATAGGACAGCTTCAGCAGTATTAAGAAGGTTCACAAACTCGCTAAGAAGCAGCACAAACAACTGCAGTTCTATAGGCACGGATATTACACAAGGTCTATGAAAACATTACAAGGAACAGATCTTCCTAAACATTAACCCCCTAAATAGCTAGATGCATTTCAATAATTTTTTTTTCTTTTCTTCTCCTCTAAAATTACTGGAGAATTAAACAAAACACTTGGTCTTAAGTGTGTAAAATAATCTGACATTCAGGTGACCGTGCATCGTTATAAATTCTTATAATAAAACCAACTAGATGCATTAATTTCCCAAATTTATTTTTGGAATAAAATTGTACATGTTTCGGACAGTTCCAACTGTCCATAATCAGGAGTTTTTGACCGTGAGCAGGATCAGGACGGAACTGAGTTCTGTCCTGATCCTGCTTCCAAGCTGTCAGCAAACCTGTATGACATATACTGTTGCTGTGTGTACAGTAAAAAACTCCTGACGATGGACAGAGGAACTGTCTGAAACATGTACAGTATTACTCCAAAAATAGATTTAGTGCATCTTGTTGGTTTTATTATAAGAATGTGTAAAATAACTTGCAACATGAACATGACACGACTGAGATTCAAGGTCTTGCTTACAAATACCAACATATTCTCTCCTCTAATGAAGTAGTATTTTGATCTAATGACATTTTCAAGCAGCAAATGGCAGAATGACATGGTGTTTACACAGACCTAATATTTCAATACACAAGAGAACAACTTTTAAAAAACTAACAAATAAATGTACCATTAAGTACAAAGACATAACAATCACAGTGAAAATAAATGAGCCATGCTTCCCACAGAGTTAAATGCAATACCTGCAACAGGAACTTCCATTAAGAAGTGCCTCTGCAGGTTCTGCATTGTGTACCTGAACATCCAAATGCCTGTGGTTTATACCCTTCCTACATGGAACTTTTTGAACATGGAGAAACAGAAGTAGCCTGCAAGTCATTTCAACACACATGCACAGCCTAATGAGTCAGCTGCTGACTATAAAATGCACTCACTTTCCTCTGTCAAAGGGAACCTTTGTAAAATTTCCATCAAGCTCATAGCAGTTCTAGTAGTGGTAAATGTAACAGTAATACACTGAAGAAAACAAAATGAGAGCAAGAGACTTCAAAACAGGTATACAGCATATTGACCTTCCCTGTGTCATTTATTCATACAAAGGTAAAGCAAATCCCATTACTGGCCTGGACAGGCCCTGAGGGTTCCAGTAGGTTGAGGCTCTCAGATTTCAAGACAATTGGCACATGAAGGTGGTAAGGTGTCAGTCCTACACACTGGCCATCTTTACCCCCCAGGAAATATTCCTGGTACTCATTTCTGTTAGAGGCTGAGTCAAACCCAGGGCCATAGTGTGGCCGGGAGGATTATGTCAATGAAAAATTGCAATGACATGATCAAGAATTGAACCTGTGACCTTCCAGTTTTAGCGCAGTGCCTCAACCAACTGCACCACTGTGTACCCCTCATTAATTCATATACATAACATCCCATACTGTGCCTTTGTCAAATAACTTTACACTTATCTCAGTCCACACATGGCAGAGCACGACTGTACAGCTACATGCTCCACACATACTAACTTCTAAATCACCACTGTAAGTGGACAGAAATGCATTACATGAAAATTTCCTTGTGACACATGAACATGCTTCTGCATCAACAAGCAGAGCACAGAGCAAAGATTTTAAATATTGACTCCCTATGCATCAGTTTCATCCTACCACCACCAGTTACTTTAAATCCTTTCCCTTGACAGAGGTGAGTGTAACTTCTTTAACTATTTTCATAAATTAATTTCATAAAGTACCAATAATCATACTTCATAATATATATATGCTTGCAGTCTCTTACAATATTAAAAATTTGGGGGGGGGAATCTGTTTGCAATCAGAAGAGAAACACAGACAAAGAGCGACATGAAAATAATATCTGTGTTACCAACCTGTGTCTCCATCGCCATATTCTGCCATGGAGTCTGTGTCACTTTCAGGGGCAGCTTTAGGGTCACTACTCATTGACCCCCGACCATGGGATTTATCATCTAGTCTGAAAGATCACAGATGTATATGAATAACTTAACTCGTATTTCACTTAGTACAGCGACGATAATTAAATCATGCAGAAACATGGCGTTCAGAGGGGAAAATTAAAATGAAATTTCAAATGGCAGAATTTTTTAAACATGGTGATGAACCTCCGACACTCTTCTTACGTAATATGAACTTTTTAAGGCTAACTCTGCACCACAAAGTTCACGGACATGGAAACAAAAGGTACCAGAATCAAGGTACTCACAGCGGTTTTGATGAGCATTTGAGTCGTCTGGGATTTGACACCGTCACTGGATGAACGGTTCCCGATGTTTCAAAAGAGTGTATCACCATCTTCAATGGTAACCTTACCTTGAAGGTGAAGGCAACACAATCCTTCAGAACATCTGGAATTACTCATCCAACAACATACAATTATATCCCAAGAGACTCGAATCCTCAAACACCCAAGAAAATCCTAAAGTGCCTTTCTGAGGCCATTAATAGATTGCACTGGAGCAGCACAAGTTGTCAATTCCACTGCATCTTTATACAAGATAAATTAATTTAGGTTATCTATTAAATTATTTATTGGAAGCATTTTACTTAAAATGTACATTTACAAAACTAAACAAATGCACAAATGACAAACATAGCAGCAGAGTCTTTCACTACTCCTACACATTTTGGCACATCTGTGCCATCCTCAAAGAGTTCATACACCAAATTTAAAACTTGCTAAAGCATTAACAGCTTACAGCCGTAATATTCATTGTATGTAGCATTCAGCAGCTCAATTCAAAGTGCAGGATGGCTGGGTATGCATAAACATATCATGTAAAGGTAAAGGTAAGGTGATCCCACTACAAGCCCGGTGTGGCCCAGAGGGTGGGAAGAGGTATAGCTCTACTCTTCCATGACCGCGGCACTAGAAGGGGGTGAGTGGTCAGTAGCATGCCCTGGCCACACTTTACCCCCGGGAAAGACCCAGTACCCACTGTACAGGAGGCTGGGTGGGCCGCAGGGCCAGCCTGGATGGGCGGAAAGTCTCGTCCCTATCGGGATTCGATCCTGGACCGTCCAGCCTGTAGTCAGTCGCTACACCAACTAAGCTACCTGGCCCACATAAGGGTATCATGAGTATAATATATTACTGAAGTATTAAATATAGGTCATACTGAATTTTGCAGCTGATATAAAATATACAAAATGATAGAGGATGGTTAAAATTCTACATTTATTATACTGATGCAGCATTTGTCTGTGTATACATCTAGCGTTGAGTTCAATCCACTGTGGATGACATCCTGTGAATATACTGAATTTCTTAGTTAAATCCTGAAATTTGTATACTGTTGTCAAAGATATACAATAAACATAAAAATATAAAATATATTACATTAAATGCCACAATAGTGCAAGACTACACTGATGTGTTTGTCACATGTGCATTGGTTTGGTTTTATAAATGAAAATTTTAATTTATACATTCTTCACATAGATATTTTGTGTGCACGCGCGTGCGTGCGTTTGTGTGTGTGTGAGTGAGAGAGCGATAGAGAGGGGGGGCTGAATTATGTGAAGAAATACAGAAGCTTGGAAGTAAAGTTATTATGTATCAACATAGCAAACAACAAGGTTCCTGTCTAAAGCGACTCATACTTACGGTTGTGAATATTCATGAAATCCTGGCTCCTCTGGATAGTCTGTGCGCCCATGCGCAGCCTCCCGTTCATGAACTGCATACTTTCCGCCGCGGTTACGTTTGATGATGCAGACAATTATCAACACAAGCAACAAGAATGCAATGGCCAACATCATTCCTATGAACCACCCTGCAGTAGCGACATTCTCCTTTGGCTTTATGATGATGCTATCTGTTTGCGAGAACAAAAATATATATATATATATATAATATATACACACATACACACAGCATGATTCAAAAAGATGGACTCAATTTCATACGTCTATATTTCCTGAACTATAAATGGTAAGTGAATGATCTACATAACATTTGAAAGAGGAGGTCCTAAATTTTCAAATACCACCACTAGAGCGCTTGCCTTGCGCACAGCTGTGCAGCAGCAATAGATGAGAGCAAAATGGCTACTATGCAGCAGAAGATTTTTTGCATTCGTGAGTTCATTAAAACTGAGTCGGCGACTGCTGTGCAGCGTGTGTTTCGTCTTTTTTTCAACATTCAACCGCCAACGGGGAAGAGCATTTGTCTTTGGAAACACCAATTTGAGCCAACAGGCTGTGTAGAGGCAAAAGCTCTGGCTGACCACATGTATCAGTGGAGAACGTGAGACGAATTCAATAGAGTTCTGAGCGTAGCCCATGCAAGTCAACCCGCAGAGCAAGCAGAGAACTTGGAATACCACAACCAACTGTCTGGCATGTGTTGAGGCACCGTTTACTGTTCAATTAAATCCATCCTTTTGAATCACCCTATATATATATATATATATATGAATATTATTTCCTTACAGAAGAAAAATATCTAATAAGTCACATATTTGTTGCAAGTACACAAAAACTTCACAACTCACAGCCCTGTCAACCATGCCAGTGATTCTGTACCTTCTCATCCTGCACCCACCATGCATTTGGTCAAAACAGACCACATTCCCACCACAGTAAAAAATTCTCTTTTTCCAACAAGTGCACTTTTATAATCACAAACATTTTAATATTTCATTAATCATTATTAAAATTAAAACCCCTTGTTTTCAAAACTTCTTGACCCAAACTAGCTAAGTGTTCAGTTCCCAAAGTGATGAAGACATGTCTTCTCTGTTCTTGGGTGAGTAGCTGCTGATGTCATTAAGGATCACAGTGACTTTTATGTGTAGGTTCGAGTCTCAGAACAGGAGTCGTGTGGGGAACAGTTGTGGGTGATCAGTGTGGTGAATACAAAGGATGTGTGGTTAAGCCACAACACCTATATAATGGACACCATCTGCCCCCATGGTCACTGTTCTTGGACTGCTTGACACTGTGATGATGAAGGCACTACGATCCTTTAAAACATCAGAAACTATACACCCAAAAACTCAGCATCATATCTTACAAGGCTTGGATCTTCACCAACACCACTATGAGAACACTGAATCTCCCAGCTGCTACAACGTTGTCATTCTGAGTTACTACGTTCAAGTGTGGGGATCTCCGCATGGGAAATGGTTATAAAATCACAAAACTACTGTTGTTGTTGTTGTTGCTGCTACTACTGCTGCTGTTTGTTTTTGTTGACTTCTTTCTCGTATGAACAGTCCAGTTGGGAAGACAAATCAGTGGTTACACAGCTGAGGTTAAAGAAGTTCATTTGGTAAAATGCAACAACTATGGATGTTAATGACACACAGACACAGTTACCTGCACCTATTTTTTTTACTATGTATCAAAATTAATAATTTTTTAATCACTGTAGAACAGGCCATGAAGGCCCATACAGGGAGTAGAGGTATAGCTCTACTCTTTCATTAACCTCAACACTAGATGAGGGTGGATGGTCAACGCCACGCCCCGTCCGCTTTATCCCCGGAAACAACCCAGTACCCATTGTATAGGAGGCTGGGTAGGCCCTAGGGCAGATGTGGAGAGGATCGGAAAATCTTGCTACCACCGGAATTCGATCCCCGGACCATCCAGCCCATAGCCAGTCGCTATACAGACTGCCCTATCCCGGCCCACATGTACCAAAATTACTATGTCATAATTTACAAGTTGTCACAGTTCATTTGCATTTTTCACTGCCAAGCATTTGACATGGGAAAATATCCAAAATCCATTAACCTTTCTCACTGCCCATCCTATATACGAGATGCAAGTACTGCTACCACACCATGATAATACGAGTATGTCTTATATTCAGTTAAATATATTTACTGAACTTTTTGAGTCATACTACAAAATTTGTTATCCAAAAAAATGCTGCGTATTATAACGTTATCTCTTTTGGTTCATAAAATAATCACATTTTACATAACATACGTACTGAACTGCAAACGTCCATATCCAGTGCCAAAGGGTCTAAACTTTATTGCCTAAGACATAGGCTGGTCACTAAATTGTACCAGCAAATGGCCTAGCATACCATAAGTTGAACTCTGTGTGTTTGCTTGATAGAAATTTAAATGTCCATGCTCTACCAGATACAATTGCCATTTAAATCTCTCTTAACCCTTTGGTGCCAGAATTAACCCCCCCCCCCCCGCCGCTTTAATGGCTTTTCGGCCATTTAAAGGGTTTTCCGCCTGCAAAATAAATATATATTTCGTTAAGAAGCA
>Ga0136643_10014233_pt1 | contig 11931 bp, 5 predicted proteins | sample TergutLab28metaG_FD_96883 | JGI IMG/M metagenome (GOLD analysis project Ga0136643, IMG submission 96883) | Labiotermes labralis P1 segment gut microbial communities from Petit-Saut dam, French Guiana - Lab288 P1 (version 3) (version 3) | ecosystem: Host-associated > Arthropoda: Insects >...
CTGCTGTAAAATCGGTACCGGGTCTTTACCGGGGGTAAAGTGCAGCCGGGGCGTGTTGCTGACCACTCACCCCCTTCTAGTGCCGCGGTCATGGAACAGTAGAGCTATACCTCTACCCACCCTCTGGGCCACACCGGGCCTGTAAATGGATCACTTTACCTTTACCTTTATCAGAATATTTGTTGCTGCATTCGCCTTGTCACGTTATGGTGAAAATGTTACACACATTAAATTAACTCACTTTCACACCATGTACAAATTAAACACAGCAGGCAACAACCGGGAACAGAATCAATAGATAATATAATAGTAATTAAACAGAGTTCAGTTCTCGATAGTTTATGTAAGGACACAACAGCAGTAAGGGAAAACTACTAAGAGAGCAGATGATGATGATTATGATGATGATTATGATAGCAATAAACGTAGCACTCTGAGGCATGAACTAAGTGAACATTACTGCAGCTACTACCGCTCCGTAACTTGCTATGCAAGCTTAATATATTTTCATGGCCTCAGTAAATAACGTAGGTCCTATATTGCTCACTAGGTCTATTTTCATGGGCAATTGATTCACACAGGGAGAGTACCAGCATGGGCAACCATGCACGTTGGACGAGAGATTTGTTGGTCTCCCCTAGTGCTCGCAGGCGAACAAACACCCAAGCACAGTCTGCCATCCCGATACTGCAAAGTGATATACGTGGTCCTATGTAGTAATATGCAGGACCACTGGAAGAAATTAATGCGCATCCTCGTCTGTATTATGTGCCATCTAAAGGAAAACTTCGTAACAACTGTCAGATGCGAACAGTTCAGTAATTTCCACTCGCTTCAGTCCATTTTTCACGTGTTCGGAATTGTCCTTGTGCCATGTAATTTAAAGGCGTTTGGAAATAGGATACTAAGAAAATTAACAGGATATGCGGTAGATAACCTAGTGCGGAATCGACGAAGCTATATAGTGGAGTATTTCACCATTTCATCTCGTTTCCTGCTGAGATGTTAGATAACTGAAGAACGATGCGACAATTCGGGAAGTAGCGCTTATAACCTCTCAAAATCAGACAACTTGAAGACGGGAAAAGATGGATAAATAATATCAGGCCTAAGATACAAGGAAGTAGTTTTCTGGAAATATGGACTGGAATGAACTGGCTTAAGACCGAACTAAATTTCAGGCATTCGTGTGGGAAATGATGAGCTCACCATTCTAAAAGTAACAAGCCAGGCAAGGTTGGTGTAAAGTAACATTGTGGCGCCTTCGTGTAACCACTGTTGCCGTGAAAAAGCAATAAGTATTACATATTCTGAGTGTGTGCTTGTAGCCTTAGGTATTCAGCACGCAATGCGCATGAGTCATATTGTCATCTGTGGTCTGTCCGGATCAACAATATTTTTTCCACATTATCTCATAATCGATATGATTTAAAAAAAAAAGTTATTAGACCTATTATGTGTGCCTTGATTTCTCTACAAATTTCGTCTGCAATATTTCTAAATCTAAGAATAACTAAGCCAGATATAATCATAAATATATATTGGTCTCCATGTAAAGTACATGTTATTCTTGTCAGATTCTAAAGAAACTTCAGTTCTCTCGACAGATTTTCGAAAAATTCTCAAATATCAAATTTAACGAAAATCTGTCCTGTGGTAGCAAGTTGTACCTTGCGGAAGGACGGACAAACGGACAGAAAGACACGACGAAACTAACAGTCACTTTTCGCAATTTTTCGAACGCACCTGAAAACCTATCTTTGTATTACTTCCGAGACCGAAACCAAGTCATAATACTTTTGAGCAGATACTACTGAATATACGGACTAATGCGCACTTTCAGTACGCAGACATTATTTCTGCCACGTTAATAATTTATTTTGTTGCCCCCAGTTCCTTAACTGCCCCAATTCACACAAAATCGATATGTTCGATATTTCGGAGCTTCATTCCCTCCTGTTATCCAAATTATAGCCTCTTTCTACAAAACAGTTTCAATGAGAAAATCGAAGTAATCCCAGAAACGTTCCTAACCATGCGGGTGTTCCCCTTTGAGGGTGTTTACATGCTGTGCAATGTAAGCTTCAGTTCATGTTATCACACCCTGCAGTAACTGTTCCCTCAACATCCCTAAGCACTGGCCATTCTCTCACTAATTCGCATTTGAAACTGACGCGTGATTTAGCACAGAAACGTTCAACCTTGCCCTAGAAGCTTTACATAAGAAACGTTTTTCCTAATATGAATATTAATTTCACTACTTTAAGAAAGTGACTGTCTCTTATACTGATATTTTAGGGGCCATCTGGAACTTTGGTAAAGGAAGAGGGCTTATAATCTTTAGTTGAGGCCCGTTTTGTGTGTGTAACAATGAAGTAAAGGGACAAAGTAAGTCAAAACACAACTAGTTTATTGGTTAGGTGTTAATGAAACGACATGTTCGCCCTACTTGGAGGCCATCATCAAGTTTACAAAGTTCTAAGAGACTAAATATTGCTTGTGTGTGACGGATGTTGAGATCTCATCATCAGGCCTATAAATTATATATGAGATAAACTGCGTGTGAGCAGGTACGGCGGTGGACGTGCGTTGGTGTGTGGTATCCTGGGCGGGTGTCATTCCCCGTGGGCACTGCCGTTGTTGGCGTTACCACATACAAACGCACGTCCACCGCCGTACATGTTCACACGCAGTTTATGTCTCATACATAATTTATAGGCCCGATGATGAGATCTCAACATCCGCCACACACAAGCAATATTTAGTCTCTTAGAACTTTGTAAACTTGATGATGGCCTCCAAGTAGGGCGAGCATGTCGTTTCATTAACACCTAACCAATAAACTAATTTTGTTTTGACTTACTTTGTCCTTTTACTTCATTGGAACAGGGCTCCTTGAACCTAGTATCAGAGTATGGGGCACAAAGGGCCTGTTTGAAGGCCTAGGTGCATCAGACCCGCAAAGGCTCGAACCCAAATATTATTCTATTCCATTCTACACTGATATTTTCAGATATCAGATAACGCCAGTGCGAGCCAGGATGGCGCAGTCGTTGTACTGAGCAGGATAGTGGATCGACGACGGCAAAATGATGTTAAGATTCTTGGTAAGAACAAGATTTGTCATGAAGATTCATGTCGTGTGTATCGCTACGCTGTGACCTTGGGTCAAGTGATGCCGTCGTTTCGCAGAATCGTAGCAGCTTCGTCTTCAGGGTCGATCATTCTCCATAAGATCCATCGAAAAGTCGCGAGGAATCTACCGAAAGACAGAACGAAGCATCCCAGACGACTTAGAGCTTCAAATAAACCGCTGGGAGAACCAAAAATACACGTAATATTCTCTTCTCCAAAACGTCAACAACGTCCCTGGGCCCCACCCATCCTCGTTTCCAATCAGAATCTGGTGGGTGTCTTCCCGGAGGGGGGGGGGAGAATTTATCATCATCATCATCATCATGTTCCTGAAGGGTTAGGCGTGTTTCCTGTTCCTTGATCCTCAAGATGAAGTTGGTCCCTCCACCTCTTCCTCGGTCGTCCTATGTTCCTTTATCCTTTTGGTTCATATTGTAGTGCTTGTTTTGGTAGTCTGTTTGTGTCCATCCTCTGTACGTGTTGTAGCCACTTTTTCTGGTACTGTTTTATTTCCTTTACTATTTTCTGTGCTCCCGTTTTTGCCCAATACATTGAATCTTTTCTTTATCTAGTTTTGTTATTCCAAGTAAGTGTCTCAAATATTTCATCTGTGCTGCTTCTAAACGTTGTTCCTCTCTTTTCTTCAGTACCCAAGCTTCATTTCCAAATTTCAATGCTGCTTTAGCTGTAATGTTGTGACTTCAATTTATAACAGATGTTAATATCTGGTGCAGCTGTAAATCTACTTCCCTATATGTCTCCATTGGGAGTAGGAAGAAAAACTTTATCTTTAAGCAGCAGCGCTTTGAAACGAGAAATGGCGTTTATAACATGGAGAGTGTACGACAAACCAAGGAACAATGTACATTAAAAAATAATTTCTTGAACAATGAACTATAATTAATATTCTTTGTTTAGAGAAAAATTTCCTGATTCCTACGCATGGGAGACATACAGGGCGCACTGGTTCGTAACCAAGAATATACACTGATTATGATCATATCATGTGTAATTCATCGCTCCGTATTTATCATCCGTTTCCAGCACCGAAGAAAAATCTTGGCCGCCAGAAATTTAAAGACGATCATGGGCCGGGAAACAGTTGTGACAGGATGACTGATAGTATAGGACAGGGACTGCTATAAACAGGGAACAGAAAATCTGCTGTCACGCTGCGATCCATTCTTCAGTTCTGGCCGAGACTACATGGAAAAGTATAGTAATAAAGTAAAATTAAAACTGAATAGTCATTAGAGCGGAAAATTTATTTACTTTCACATATAAATGATTTAATAAAATGGCCTTCCGGATAAAAAAAGGTTTATCCGTGCAATAAAGGTTTCCGATAGCACAAGAACTTACAGTCATTACAGCAGCAACAAAGGTTTCTGTTCGAAACAGTACATATTTGTAAGTTCTCGTCTAATGCACCCATTTGCACTGTTCTACAAACAGCCCTAAGGGAGAATGGAGTTACATTACGAATTTGAGAAAGGGAGGGTATAGCTGCTGCTGCTACTATTATAGCTTTGGGTTACTGGTGTCTGAACCACTGTATGATGTTTATATCTACGCTGCGGATGGATACATAGACGATTATATATGGATATATCCCCGGTTCGCTATAATTCTACTCTTAGTCTCGCATATAACGTCTATTTGCTTTGTTACCCCTACGCTATAAGTTTAAACATTATATTTTACGTTCTGAAGTGTATCATATTGTTTAGTAACTTCTCTGGTTTCCCATAAAGTATTCATCTATCCTTACTTTCTTACTTACTCCATGCAACAGAGTCCTCCTTGAAAAGCTAACAGGTTTTCAGCTAGTCAAGAAATTCTCCGCATTTTATGGAACCCGAAGGTTCATTACAGTAGTCACAAATGCCCGCCACCTGTCCCTATCCTGAGCCAGCTCGATCCAGTCCAAACCCCCCACATCCCACTTCCTGAAGACCCATCTTAATATTATCCTCCCATCTACGCCTGGGTCTCCCAAGTGGTCTCTTTCCCTAAGGTTTCCCCACCAAAACCCTGGATATACCTCTTCTCACCCCATACGCGCTACATGTTCCGCCCATCTCATTCTTCTCGATTTTATCACCCGAACAATATTGGGTGAGGGGTACAGATCCTTAAGCTCCTCATTATGTATTTTCTCCACTCACCTGTCACCTCGACTCTCTTAGGCCCAAATATTCTCCTCAACACCCTATTCTCAAACACACTCAGCCTACGGTCCTCCCCCAATGTGAGCGACCAAGATTCACACCTATACAAAACAACAGGCAAAATTATTGCTTTGTATACCTTTATGGATAGCAAACTGATTCATCTACCCATACATGTGTTATTATGTACTGCTGACAACTTCATTTCATATGGCACTTGGAACCGAAACGTCCTTACAATATAAATTACGCAGATCTGTTCGTCATTCATTTCTTTAGTGATTCTGTAAATGTCACAGCAAGTATTAATTGAGGATTAAAGTTCTCTATTACATCACGCCGTGCGTACTGGTCAATAGTTAGCGATGTTACGGAGCTACCTGCAGGGTCTGCGCAGTCAGCAATCTTCATTCGCTACTCAGGTCTTGAAGAAGGAAGCAACAATTCCTCTAAAGCACTGGTAACTACCAATCGAAACGGCGTCATATCCCATGACTTAAATTATATAACCAGTTGTATTTTATGAGACAGTACAGGCGTACCGTTTTATAGGTTAATAATTTCAAGCAAGGCGAACGGTGAGGGATTTTGGGATTGTCCCAAAAATTTGACGTATGCTGTACATGTCATTAGTTGACAAACTCTTGGATTGCATGCAATATGAGAAATATGAATCGTGTATAACTCCTTGCCGTGATGACTGACGCAAAAGAGCAGCACGCTAAACGGCGAGATAAATTATAATTTACTACTGGTTATAAACTTAAACATTAGCTAGCGCAGAATTCATAACACAAGATTCACGGTAATGCAGGTATATCGAATAGTAAAGCAGACATCACGAATTTGTTATTTAACATCTAGAACGTCTGTTGGTGAGAAAGACAGAAGTACACGATGTTTATTTTTTTGTTAAAACAACTCTCACCGCAAAATTTCGATTTAAAAGTATCTACATACAATGTGCTTCTAACCAAACACCACTAATAAAATATGTAATTAAAGGCATGCAAATTGTGGCATTGAGTTAAAAAAAAAAACTTCAGTGTTCAAACTTTCACAGAAGGAAAAAGATTTTAACCGCTCTGTGTGACTTAATGGTAACATCTGACGAATTTTTAAAGAAGTTGAATGTGATTCCCTTATGAAATAAAGTGAAATGCCAACTTGATGCAACAAGGTAATTTTATTGACGATTTCTTAGCTCTAAATGTTTCGGGTACATACGCCAAACACCGGGAGCATTTGATGTTGAGTTGCAGCGTATGGTTTTCTGCACCGGGTGGTCTTGAGAGTCTGTGCGTAGGTCATGTGTACGGTGCGGATTGTGCTGTGCACCATCCGCACCGTACACATTTTATTTCTTGAGAAAGATGCACGGTCAAACAATCCTCAAGTGATTCCCTTACTCTACCAACTTTTGTCTTCGCGTTAAAAACAGAAGGTTTAATTCCAAATTTTTGTGATTGAAATAAATTTGATGATCATTTGATGTTCTTTTTTTTTTTAGTCCAATAACACCCTCTACACAGTGCACACGGCCTACTTTCCGGCTTCCCAATAACACCCTCTACACAGTGCACACGGCCTACTTTCCGGCTTCGCAAGACACCAGCCAGCACATCAAGTGCTGAAAACCATATCCATACGGTCTAGCGCTCCTGAAGATGTGCATAAATGATGCCCGAAACATGTTGAACTAATGGATTAGTAATAAATCATAAATGTTGCATCTAGTTGGTCTCACACGTCATTTCATTAAGGTAAATTTATTGTACGAATTCGAATCGACGTATACATTGACCTTTAGTCTAGTAAGAAAGTGAGTATGGAAGTAGCGTCCATCAACTGTACCTGTAAGGAATTCAAAATACGCAATGTATTTAATATACAACTGCAGATATAAAATTTTACTTTGAAACTGTAAGAAACAAAATTTGTGAAGAAACTGGTTAAAGAGATATTTCTCCTTCCCTTTACCATCATCCATTAGAAGTCACGGTCAGGTAGACGGATGGACATGGTCTTCACACAACTTATCTTTGGGTGCGTTAGCAAAATTCCGAAAAGCGACTATTAGTTTCGTCATGTCTGTCTGTTCGTCTGTCGATCCGTCCACACGGAACAAATCGGCTCCAAATAAAGGCGATTTTCTTTAAATTTGTTAATAAGTATATATCGAAAATCTGTCAAGGAAATTCAATTCACATTACAATCTCACCAATATGACGGGTACTTTATATGAAGACATGGGTGCATTTATGATAATATCTCCCTGATGTTTTCGTAGAATGACAAGTATTCCACACTAAAGACGTAGAGAAAACCAAAACAAACATTTTGATGTGCAACTGATTATTTTTCTTCTGAAAATCGTGCCGTTGACAAGGTAATGTGCAGCAATATGGTAGAGCCGCACACCCTACATAGGGCAATACAACACGGCGCATGGCTATGCGTTCTGAATAACTAAGGCTACAGAAACACACACACACACACACACACAGAATACGTAATACTTATTGCTTTTCCGCGGCAAAAATTGTCACTAGAATGCGTCTCAGTATTACGTTACACATACATCGCCTGTCTTTTTATAATAAAACCAACGAGATGCATTAATATCTCAAATTTATTTTTGGATTAGGACTATACATGTTTCGGACAGTATCTCTGTCCATCATCAGGAGTCTAGCACTGTACATACAGCAATAGGTATATGTCATACAGGTTATGCTGACTGCCTGCTAGCAAGCAGTCAGCATAACCTGTATGTATTGCTGTGTGTGTACAGTGCTAGACTCTTGATGATGGACGGAGAAACCGTCCGAAACATGTACAGTCCTAATCCAAAAATAAATTTGAGATATTAAAGCATCTCGTTGGTTTTATTATAAGAATATATCACGATGCGCGGTCCTCTGAATGTCAAATTTCCTGTCTTGTCTAGTTCGTGAAGAATTCTAACAACTAAAACAAACCTAACATGTTTTAAGCTTACAGTTGTAAATAAAGTACGGAATGAAATTAACCTGCATGAACTATGTAACTGAAATAGTTTACCTTAAACTTTACATACTCATAAAACTTTCGCTCTTTAAACACTAAGTCACACTCCAATTCACGGTGCGACTGACAGTCACTCCTGACTTGCTGGCAAGGCCACCTCCCCTTTCTACAGATCCCACACGTACCGCGCAGTAAACACTTTGTCTCGGCTACACGACACATGAATGCAATTTGTGGGCAGAAGGTAGTATTTTTTTCAATGCTAACCTTGTGGTACACAAAGCAACAGCTCGGCTTTAAGGGGCTAGTAATGTTAACTACTTTGTGTGTTTATGGGTAGGAACACACGAATGTGACTGCCTAACGCTTTCATGTGTATTTTCTTTGAAAGTAAGGCGATAATAGAAGGGCTGCAGCTTCACATTAAAATGTGATGATCTGGTGCTACCTATCGCGTACGTCACTTCCTGTTTCCATCCGTTACATAAAGTAAGAATGTTTGTATATTTAATTCCCATGTCATCAACCTCTACTAAAAAATTAACTGCTGTCAGCTTGCTATAGGGTGCTTATAAATTATGGGCATAAGGGATCTGGATTACATTTCTGTGTTTCACTGACATTAACCAGAGGCCCATTAAAACCTGTTAGGTCCTAAGGATACGCTACTATAATGAAAACCACATAGGCCTACACTAGATTTACTATATATTTGATTTTCAGCATATTTTGCTTTCCATGTTCTTGAATAAGGCATGGATATCTGTCCTTAGAAAGAGGTTTAGGAGAGTGATTAATGCGGTGAACTGAAGAATATGCGAATGGGTTGTAAATTATTTAAAAAGTGCAGTGAAGCGAAGTAAAATGAAATGCAGTGGAGGGGTAAATCGGGGCGTACCGTGAAGGGTATTTATGGTTGGTAAAGTGAAGTGAAGTGAAGTGAAGGTCCTATTAAAATCGGTGTGCTATACCTGTGGAGTAACAATAAGAGAAACTAGGTACCTTACATTCTCCGCATTATGTTGCTTTTCCTATGTGCATTGCTGCTAACTGTAGTTGGTCTTTTGTGTAGTGTGTCGTTATCTTGTGTGTATCTTTTTTACCTCATGTGTATTGTTTTACTACGTGTGTACTGCTGTCTTACATACTTTATTTGCAGGACTGCTGGCTAGAATTCAGAATCCGGAAGGTCCTGCGACCCGTCACCTCGGCACAGGTTTTTCTTGGTTTCCCTGTGTCTATAAGCGAATGCTGAGATGGTTCCCAAGACTCCAAGTTGCTACCGTATGCTTGTCATGTAGCCCTCCCGACTTTAATTTCTTTGATCCTTACTTCATATTTATGTTATCTTTATTTCATATTTATGTACACGCATAATGACCACTGCCAACGGGTGAGAGACCATTTGCAGTCAAATATTATTATTATTATTATTATTATCTGGAGCGACGAGAACACAACATAACTTCATCCGCCACATCGGGATTCACAGAAAACATTTGTATTATTTCGGATCCCAGTCATAATTTTTATTTCGTATGATGTATAGAAGGATTACTTACAGAATGTTCCTGTCATTTTGCGTCATGTGGTACATTTCGAGCCTCACTAACTGTAAAGACAGCTACAGACTACATGCGACAAAATGAGTAACACTAGTACTCACTGTAGCGACAGTGCGACTAACAACATCATATCAGATTCATAGTGGTGAAACCTGAACCAGTCCTACCTATATGAGTCACTTAATTCCACCCGACAAACCGACACAGAAGTACATGACGTCACGCTCCTGAGTCTCGTGACGTCACGCGGACATATCTCAGGGTACTTTACGGAAGTAATCCTATTACAGGCTTGCCTTGGGATTTTTAAACAAGTTACTGAATGGCAGCCGGCGGTAATGTTTTTCGTTTCGGTTGTTTAACATTCCTACTTCGACAGCACAACAGTGTTCACTGAATGGATGAATGTATATGGTGGACTGGAAAGAATGTGGAAGGAAGAGGTCGCAACAGAGTTTTAAGGTACTAGGCCCGAACGTTAAGGAAAAATGCTGTTTATAGGACTTATTCCTATCATTAACGCTAATGTTAAAGCCTGGTAGAAAGAACAAAGAAAATCTTATAATAAAACCAACTAGATGCACTAATACCTCAAATTTATTTTTGAAATAAAACTCTACATGTTTCGGACAGTTACTCTGTCCATCATCAGGAGTGTTTCACTATACACACAGCAAATGCATATGTCATACGGTTTTGCTGACAGCTTGCGAGCAGGATCAGGACGCTCTTCCGTCCTGATTCTGCTCGTAAGCTGTCAGCAAACGTACGACATATACCAATGCTGTGTGTACAGTGAAAAACTCCTGACGATCGAAAGAGAAACTGTCCGAAACATGTAGAGTTTTATTCCAAAAATAAATTTGAGAAATTAGTGCATATAATTGGTTTTATTATAAGAATTTATCACGATGCACGGTCACCTGAACGTCAAAAACAAAGAAAATCTTGAGTCATAAAGTGTGGCGTCTGTGCCACGAATTGACACCGGCTGTGTCGAATAAGGTACAGATCAATCCCGAATGTGACTCACTGTACGTCGGGGTATAAGTAAACACAGTGGTCCACTTTGTAATTGTATGCAGCATGAATTGATGTGTATATGAGTTAAGTGCATGGCGCAAGGGAACTTATTATTAAATTATTACGGAGACACGAGATGTGAATTAGTGATAAATGGACATTCGTTGTGGAACTTGGGCGTGAATTATGAACAAACAATGAAGTTAGTTTATAATGAATATTATTTATCACTTAACTCGTGACACTGCAAGCACTAGTGTCCCTCGTTACTAAACAACTCGAAGCAGGAAGACATGGCACAGTGTACTACCAACACCAACCGCCAGTAAACAGCAGATTCGCATCTGAACACACCCCGGGACTGAAAATTATGTATTATCTTAGCTCACGTCGGTTTGTGGATTTATTTTAAATTTCAGGCACTCGCAATTAACCATGGATATTGAAACATAAACTTCCTGCCCCCAAAAAGCACACATAAATAAACGGACTACCAGACATACAAACACCATCACGCGTCTGCACTTGTAGACGGTGGTTCTGTCAGACCGATTTGATCCAAACTCTTTAGTTTTAGGTCATTTGCAACTTCGTTTAATGTAATGTGCATAAGAAATGGCTGTGTTTAAATGTGAGCAGTTTTTTTTTGTACACAGCTGTACTTGTATGTTACCTAGAGTTTTGTACACAGCTGTATGTTACCTAAAGTTTCACATTTGCATAGCCCAATGCACGGGAAAGTGAGGCACTTTCTGTCTTGCTCTATTCAATTATTCTTCTTCCTCTCCTTCCTCTTCTTACTCTTCCTCTTCTTCCTCTTCCTCTTCATCCTTTTCCTCCTCTTCTTCCTCTTCCTCCTCCTCTTCTTCTTCTTCTTCTTCTTTTTCTCCTCCTCCTCCTCCTTTTTCTTCTTCTTCCATTTGGCACTACAGCCCACTGTGGACTTTGGCCTGTCGAACAATGTCCTTCCATTTTTTCCTATCTGCCACCAACTCTCTCCATCTTCTCACTCCCAGCACTTGAAGATC
>Ga0136643_10014236_pt1 | contig 11928 bp, 8 predicted proteins | sample TergutLab28metaG_FD_96883 | JGI IMG/M metagenome (GOLD analysis project Ga0136643, IMG submission 96883) | Labiotermes labralis P1 segment gut microbial communities from Petit-Saut dam, French Guiana - Lab288 P1 (version 3) (version 3) | ecosystem: Host-associated > Arthropoda: Insects >...
AATTGTATTTCTTATTTCTAATTTTATTTCCTATTCTGTAACTGTAACTATGTAATACTTGACAAGTTCAATATCCAGCCTTGTATGGATCTGACGAACGCACAATAAATACAATGCAATACAATACAATGAACAAACTTGCTCGCCCCGTGTAACCGAACATGGGACGGCCTGTCATTAGTGACTGACCTACCTCCGTTCACAACCTTCAATCAATTCGTTCCTTATTCAGGCGCATTACCTTCTACTTCCTGAAGATCCATCTTAATATTATCTTCCCATCTACACCTGGGTCTCCCAAGTGGTCTCTTTCCCTCAGGTTTCCCCACCAAAACCCTGTATACTCCTCTCCCCCATACTCGCCACATGCCCCCTCCAATCTCATTCTTCTCGATTTTATTACCCGAACAATATTGGGTGAGGAGTACAGATCATGAAACTCCTCATTATGTAGTTTCTTCCACTCCCCTGTCACCTCAGTCACTCCTAGGCCCAAATATTCTCCTCAGCACCCTGTTCTCAAACACCCTCGGCCTGCATTCCTCCCTCAATGTCAGTGAACAATTTTCACACCCATACAAAACAACAGGAAAAATTATAGTTCTGTATACCTTAATCTTTAAATTTTTGGATAGGAAACCAGAAGACAAAAGATTCTACATTGAATGATAGCAAGCATTCCTTGACTTCATCTCCTCTTAATTTCTTCCTGAATAGAATTTTGATCTGTTAAGGTTGTTCCCAAATATTTGAACTCTTCCACCCTTTCAAAGGAACTATTATCACTCCTCATAGAGTGATTTCGTCCTGCAATCTGATCTAGAGACATGACCATGTACTTAGTTTTAGCAACATTTACTTCTAGTAAAATTTCCTTACTAGGCACTAGCAAAGCTTCTGCATTTTCCTTTGTAGTATGTATGGTTCCTCCCAATATATTAACATCATCAGCATAAACCAGAAGCTGATGTGTATCATTTAATTTCAAGCCATCCTGGATTACCTGAACCCACCTAATGGCGTTAAGGCAAAGTTGAAAGGCAATGGTGATAGAGCTTCTCCTTGTTTCAAACCATTCCTAATAGGAAACATGCCAGACAAATTCTTGCCTACACGAACTCTGCTATACGTTTCAGTCAGACACATTTTTATTAGCCTTGCCAGTTTCATGGAGATACCAAATGCAATGAGAATATTATATAAGACTTCCCTCCTAACTGAATCATAAGCTTTCTTTGAGTCTATAAAGAGCTGATGCACTGCTAACACGATCAGAGTTCCATTTGCAGCTAGTCAACACAGATGCATGTTAAGTACCATATGTTGCATATACAGTAACTTCCTCCTGATGATGAACAATTACTTTATTCAAAACATGTAGAGGATAGATTATTGGAATAAATTAAGAATGATAAGTGCATCTTGTTGGTCATTTTTACATACATAATCTTTTTTTTTTATTTACAGTGCGTACATATATGTTTGGCTCTCAACGGCTGCCGTTATTCAATATTATACAGGATAGTACTCAACCAGCCAAGATACAGAACACCACCAAAACAGGACATGGGGACTTCTTAAGGACTCCACACCCTATGGACCCCAAGTACAATTTGATGCACATAGAACATATATTGTCAGAACCCTGCATAATACAGAAGACAGTGACGGTACAACACTCGGAATGAAATCAAACTACTATGTAAACCCATTGTGCTACATAGAATTCACCAACATGCACATTTTCATGTCACTTGTTGACAGGCACATTTCAGTGCTATTACATCAGACAAAACACACAAACACAATGTGGGCACGATTTAGAAATTTTGAATGTTAAACCTGATGGTCTGTAAAGTAGCTCATAGGCCTAAAGCATTAAAGTGTGATCATAAACAACCAGTTCAGTGCCTACTACTGGTTGTGGCAGATGAGGATTACTGTCTGCTGGTATGTGAATCTGTAAGTTGTGGTAGATGAGGGCATCAGGTTGTTGGGGAAATGTGCACTTACTCACAGTATCTTCTCACCAGAACATTCAGTGTCACATCCCAAATATTGACACTTTCTGCAGTGTTGTTATATGTTATGCATGTGGAAAAGGTAAAACACAAGCACATATAGTGTTTTCAGTAAGTTGGATAAAACCTTGAGGTTTCACATTGTTGCCGGTTTGCAACTGTAACTACAAACACGATCCATACATAATTTCTTAGCAGGCATATGTTTTTGATCTGTGCCAATAACAAACTTTAAGTGTCCACTCATAACCATTCATTACTTACCACCATCAAGCTCAAAGCTAAAACAACCTTTTACAGTGTGACATGTCACTATTGCAATTTCAACAAAAGAATGCCCAAACAAAACATTTACCTTCACATTTCCAAAATGCCTCTGTGATCATTTCCTTAATTCTGTGAAGCAATTATTTCGAACAAGATATTAAAAAACCGAGTTCCAAACTCACATTAAATGCTCACAGTCTTCATTCCTAAGATTAACATGGGGAAATAATCACAATTTGTTGTAAAGATCATAGGATGTGCATAAATACCCTCTGCAGTCAAAATGCAGAGGTTAGCTGGTATATAAACAGGGTCCTTTTGTTATCACACCAATCACGGCAGCTTTATAATACAGAAAGCTTGAATTTGCCAGCAGATCAAGTGACAGCTGCGGTACTAGTGGCAGTGAAAGGAGAAACACGCCATGGTAACCACTCTCCTTTGAACTGTTCAGCACAGTGGTATACTTGTTTAGAATTAACAGATAGAATCTAGTTCTAAGGCAGTACTTGTCAGGTTGTTAAGGTCACCAATAGGCTTCTTTTGTGTCTGGATATTTCCTGATAAAATCCATCTCAATATTTCAAATATTTCTGGGCTGTGACACTTTAGTATTTCATTGACATTATTTTGGAATCATGTTGAATAAAAATTCATCCCAATAATTTTTATTTGAAATATTTTTTTACTGCTACATGCATTTTAAAATATGCATTCAATGGTTTACATTTTAGCAAGAGATATTTTTTGTTTATCTGAACCTGCTTGTTTTGAAGAGAACTTTCACATATGATTGAATAAGACATGTTCACCAGATTCCTCCTGCCTAATGGATGTACATCAAAAGACATGCATGTCCTACTCAAAGACTTTTCACTGGCTAGCACATGGATGCAGAACCAGATTCAGTTTAAGTACTATAATGTCAATTAAATCATGCCATTTGACATATCACAAAATTCAGAAAAGAGCCTATAAATTTTCTGGAATAATAATACTCTTTGTACACAGAAGACTGAGAATTTTAGTGCCCTGCTAGCACACGTGACTTGCGTATGATATGTATGTAGTTTTAATAGTATCTGAAGATCACCTGATTGAGGTGTCATATCATTTGCTCAGACTTGCCCTTTGATTACTGGCATACACCAATACTTCTAAACCATGCCATAACTGCTCTCTCAACTTACTGTGCATTGCAAACTCTCTGTACCCACTATTTGTTAACAGCCCTCCTATATTTGTATGTATTTGCAGGTAGTAACGTAATGTAATGTAATTTATCCGCATTCCACAAACCCAGTTTAGGATACAATCCTGAGGATATAGACATAGTTACATTCATACTGTCTAATATAACATACACAGTGTTGGGAGAATCATAATAATAAATAATAAAATACAAATAATAACACCTGAAATGAGTTTTCAATTCTCAATCAGTTTTCAATGAATTATCTTGGATAATTAAAATATTCTTCACTATGATAGAAAGAAGTTTTGAGTAAAAACCTCTTTAAAGCATTTCCTAACAGTATTATCTCATTAGCTAAGTCTTTGATGTTGTGAGGAAGGTTGTTAAAAATTTTAATTCCTGAGTAGTACACTCCCTTTTGGAACTTTGTTAAATTAGCTATGGGTGGATATAAATTAGTTTTAAATCTTGTGTGGAAACTATGTGTCTCATTGTTTGTATAAAATAAGTGTTCAGTACTTTTGTTGCTCTGGTCTTCTGTGTTTCTATTATGTTATTTCAACAAGGTTTTCCTTCATTTTCCAGACTTTAAAACTGAAACCATCAAAAGTAAATTCCAACCAAATTTCTGGTCCTCCAGGAATGTAATTTTGCTTTGTATCATAACTTCCATACTTGCAAAACTAAATAAAAACTACATCTATTGTACAAGTAAGACCAGGAATTATTACAAGTGTATCAACATTACGATACACTTCTTCATGAAAATCATATTCTCCTGGGATATGACAACTGCCTTCATATTCTAGGCAGTCCATTGTTCCTGGGCTACCATGGAGATGAGTTCAGCAAGTTCTTCTGAAACACCTGTAACAAATTCCTAACAAACACAGCGTCATGTCAGTAGACTTTAAATCTTCATCAACATCGCTGTGAAAACCTCAAATCCTACATTTATTCACTGCTTCTATACCTAGGAACATGAAACTGATACAAGAAACACAGAATAAAATTAAGAATTGTAATCATGGTACCTGTGAAATAATAATAGAATTTGACGATGCATGGGGTTAACAAACAAAATTCCAACATACCTTCCAGTCATGTTTTATTGCAGAGATTGTAACAAAAGATCCCTTTCTGAAGTTAAAAACTTGATGATCAGATTGTCAAGTGGTTCCATACTTCTAGACACTTGTCTCTTCATGGCCAACTTGAAATCTTCCTTCACTCCTTTGTCCGCTCCACGTGTTGAAATTCGGCGTTGGCTGTGAAATATATTAATGCCACCAAGTTATAGCAAAAGCACACAATGATCATACCATACATATGTATTTGCCTGGTAATGTGGAAATTACACCGTTGCTACTTATAGTAACTGCAAACAGCTTCTCAGACTTTGGAATCCTATTAGCAAGGTGTGTTTAGATCTGCCACCCTCTCATTCAATTACAGCATCTGTGTTCAAAATCAGATAAACATTTTATGTCTAAGCACCATACCATGAAGGTATACAAAAGGAATGGAGGTAACCTCCATGAATTTTTAAGCTCAGAACTGGATGGAAATGAACAATCAAGCTTCATACTCTCATCACTGTAATCCTAGGAAGAAAACACTTTTTCCATGAACCTATCACTGGGCCTCTTCTGTGCAGAAAATCAGTAACTTCTTCCTCATAATGCAGCCATCCATATCATATATGATGACTTCCCAACTTACAAACATTACAAAGTAAGCTTGTGGATGGTACACCTTTGAGGAAATGGGAACTGTAGGTTACCTGGCAGATGATATGGAGGGTACCATGTACCACAGCTTTGGCAGAAGTGTTATCATATAGGAAGCACACATATGTTAGGGAATTTACATTCTGCATTTCTCCTGCATTTCAACTTGCATAATTTTACAGTAGAATTTCAAAGTGCTAACCTGTGCTTATAAGTAAGTTACAAACAGGATGCAGGTCATCTGGGTTGTTACACTTAGAAGCAGGGTTATAGATTTCTAACATTCTGAAGGCAGTATGTTCCTTCAAAACATTCAGACTCAATAACCCTGCCACTTGACATAATAACCCAGATGATCTGAATCCTCAACATCAACAATGTGGAAACCTCAAATGTTACAGGTCCTGAACACTTAAAAAAAAATTTCTAACACACACTATACAAAGCTCATCGTGAAATATCGGCAAGATATCTTTGATATCACTTCACTTCTTGCACAGAATGTGGATTTTAAGTGTAAACTCTGTCTTCTAGTGTCCCCCATAAATTTTATTTGCACAAATTCAAATGTGGAGATTTACAAAGTAAAATCCATGAGTCATCAATCATTTGGCTGAATATATCTTGTGACTGAGTCATTCAGAAATTTGCTGTGTGGGCCCTGGCATTGTCCTACATTAAATAACCATAAATTCTCTCATCTTTATAACCACACATTTGGTCATCTTCTCTGAATTCCCTGAAGAATGTTAACAAAATTAACTAAATATTGTCAGAATATACTGCTTCTCCAAAAACGACAGGCCCTATGATTTTCCACACACAAACTGCACATCAAACACAGACTCATGAGGCTGCACAAAGAAACTTCATGAATCAAATCGGGACTGTTCAAACCCTGAGCACACAAAATGGAGAAAAAGGAAAAATATGAGTACAGACACAACAAGTGGTAAGCAGATGCAACAGTGGTCTTCATATAAGTAGAATCTTTCACTTTTAAAAATAGAATGTACACTGAGTCCAAAATTTTACAATGGATTCATATTAGTTCCCACTGGAAACGGAATCCTTATGTTTAAGCAGTCAAAAGAGAGAGAGAGAGAGAGAGAGAGAGAGAGAGAGAGGAGGAGGAGCAGAAGAAGAAGAAGAAGAAGAAGAAGAAGAAGAAGAAGAAGAAGAAGATAAGTTTAACACAAATGCAGTCTTTAAATGTAACAGTGTACTTTGTAAGATTTGTTATACATTTCTGCCAGCTTTCAGTTCAGCTTCTTTCAGTGAATATTTCCCTTATGTACAATAAATGTTACTGGAAAGACATTTATTGATATTACCTTGTTAGGTGGGCTGAAGGCACAATATCCAAGGTGATGCCTCCACCTTGCTCTGTTGAGAGATACATGAATTCTTCTAAGACATCCACATTCACTATATAGTTCTGAAAAAGGCTGTATGAAAAACTTCCTCGCTGACGGATTCGTTCCATCAGATAAGTCATTAACTCCTCCTCCAGAGGCCAATCAAACTGCAATAATGTAATTATGTGGCCAATTGCCAAATCATTGTCTGGTCGTAATTTTGACAGGCACTGGTGCTAGAACGTAAGACACCACAAAATAAAAGAATGTCATACATCATAAGGTGGATTTAAGGCATTCTTATTATGATTTACAGCATACAATTCCCTCTGAGATTGTGTCTACATGAAGGAAGAGATTCTAAGTTGAAACACATACAGGGCTGCTAAGATCAGCTATGATGCAGGGCAGTGTATTCGGAAACTATCGTAAGCACCTTATTTACAGTATCTTTGACGTGCTGTGAAAAAGACCACCTAATATCATATTCACTTTGGTCACAGCTAGAACAACACAAACACACACAAACCTTGTATAATAGGATGGCTGCATGTCTTTAAATGATGCATTCATGTGTATGAAGTCAATGGAAAATGTGGCATGGGATGGAGTTATGTCACCAATGGTTAGTCTTTTAGGAAAACTGAAATACAATGTTTGTGATGACTGTTAACTGTACAGGATATATGCATACATGTGTGAATGTGTGTGTAATTTGTAATAATTATCCAACAAATGCATAATATTTGTATTTACACAGTTATATTATATTAAAACAATGAAAACTCCTCCATGGTTTGATCCCTGTGGGATCATCATCAGGGACCATGCCTAGTACCATGCAGCTTTCACTTTACAAACAAGCTGCCCCAAAACACTGTGCATTTAAGTTCAACATTCTTTTATATACATCTGTTCTTTGCAGAGCAACCTACAACTTACTTCTCAGTTCTTCTACATGATGGACAAGATGCCAGGAATTAACGGCTTATAAATTAGTTAGTTAATGTTTTATGCAAGATCATCTGATGTACATACTCCCTGATGATGAGCCCACAGGGATCAAATCATGCATGAGTTCTCCATGTTTTAATGCAATACAACTGTATAACATACAGACACACATAGCTGGGCATAACCTCAATTCCAGCATGCACAGAATCTGACTTGCACCATACCTTCAGGAACATAGCTAATGCATAAGTAGCAGCATTTCTATACTTGAAACTGCAACACAATGTGTAAGCCCATTTGCTTAACACTCCTGATTTCAGAGAGCCACCTTATGCCTGTGGTACCTTCACCAACTACCAGCTCGCCTAAGACCAGGGACTTAAATATAAGCATGTCCTCTAAACTTAAGCTACGACCTATTGCCATTATACTAAAAGACGACAAAATATTTTCTGGTTTCAGCCAAAAAGAAAGAAAGAAATAAACAAACAAACAAGAAACTATTTTGTTGTCTTTTAGTTTAATAACACAACAGGATGTCCTATACACAAAAAAAAATATTGCCTTTATGTTCACCTATTACCACAAATGTTAATGAAGAAACCTGTCAGTAAAAAGCACGCTGTAGATGTCCTAAATACACAACTTCACAGAAATATCAGCATTAAAATACTACAACATGTAACATACTACACAAAGTAATTGCAGTAGCATGAATGGAATGACATTCTGAAATTGATATATGGGACAAAAAATACCTAATTTGAGAGAAAATTGGTCCTTACTTTGAAAATAGTAATCAGCTCAGAAAACAACCTTTTTTTTTTTTTAATAAGAAATGACACTAACCAAATCACTGAGGAAGTTCTTCACTTACTTTGAGTGCTGCAACAAGGAGTTTGATGCAGTACTGTAACACCTGAGACCTTGTCAGGGGCAGAAAATGAAGATGTCTGTTTGATTGGCCTGACTGGAACAACATGTTTGTCAAGTGATGTGCTGAAGATGTGAGATGCATACTGGATGAAGGCAATGATGTAACAACTTGAAGTATATGGTCCAGTGAGCTCTAAAGAAAGAAAAAGAAACTCTTGTGTGCATTATTCCCATATGTATACTACTTTTTAAAGAACACAGTTTCAGATATGTACAAAAACAGACATGTGCCATCATGTATACATATAAATGTATACACATTGAGTCCACATGCACCCACCAATTAGCTATACTTTAAATGTATCACATGGTATTTTTGTTTTTGAAGCTATGAAACATACTGCACAGTGATTCCATTTCTTCATTATTTAAACACCACAAGCAACACCACAACGACAAAAAAGTGGGTGCGTAAATAACGCAGTGGTGGCACACATGTGATGCATTATAACATATGCAGAACTCACAGCATAGAGACCCTGACAGTAGTATATGCTGGATAATCGGAGATGCCTGCGCAAGGTTCCATTGATTCCTGTATCCAGTGCAGAGAGATTCCCCATTTTGTTTAACGCCTCATCAAACCTCCCTTTGTAAAGGGCTGCATCAATCAAGAATCCATGTAACCAACTATCCAGTTTCAAGTGCTGACTCAACTTGGTAAACTCTGGAAAAAGTAAAACAGAGAGACTTATACAGTTTTAAATTCATATTATGGAGTGACAGTCATGAGAAATAATTTGTGGTTAATTTTTAATACTGTTAATTCTGTATAATTTTCAAGTAATCATCATGCATGGACAATGATATGGCTCAGAACAGCTGAAATGCGTACACATCGTAACTCATGACACTGATGAATAAAAAACTTCAGTTGCTGTATTATACAGCTATACAAACTAAACCATGTAATAAGTCAAGTCATTATTTTGTCCTTATTTTACTCCTCACTCCGTTTACTTTACTTATTCCACTCACACCTGCCTCCAAATAAAACAAGGTAAAGCAATCCCATTACAGGCCTGGAAAGGGCCTGAGGGTTCCAGGAAGTTAAGATTCCCAGATTACGTGACAATGGCCCAGGATGGTGTTAAGGTTGTCAGCCCTATGCACTGGCTGCCTTTACCCCCAGTAAATATTCCTGGTACTCATTTATGTTAGAGGCTGAGTCAATCCCAGGACCATAGTGCAGCCAGAAGGATCATGTCAATGAATAATTCCAATGATAACATGGGTAATCGAACCCGCGACCTTCTGGCTTGCAGCGCGGTGCCTCAACCAACTGTGCCACCGTGTACCCACCAAATAAAACAAACTCCCCACATTTCACAATGAAACATACATATTTATTTATCTGTTTAACATCATTCTTAGCATTGGGTTTCTTCATACAGATTTCCTCATGTTACATTACTTCAATGTAACACACTCATTCACTCTGTGTTCCTACACAGCCACCACATTTTACTAATTTTCTGCACTAAGTAACAGTGTAAGTTTGAAACACATGAACTGAAAACAAACAAAGGACATTCATGCACATATGTGAATAGTTATGGGAGTGGTACAACAGATCACAATAGTCTCAAAACAGCATGATACACATTTTAAAAATGTTTATTATAATTAAATTCCATTTTTAGAAATAAACTTCAAGAGTTACTGCAGTTACCTGTTCTGCTTCACTGGGTACAGCTACAACTTTTGACACATACACTTGAACACATATGCACAGGTTTCCAATTTTCAATCAATTACCTCTTTCCAAGCTGTCAGAACTATGAAGCAGATCCCAACATCGCACAGCCATAAGGAAATTGTGGACAACTAACATATTGCCAGGTCTCGCCACAGTAAGTGATGGCGCTGATCCTGAGGGGTCATCAATCATCTCTATCTTACGGCGTTTAGGTTTAGGTTCAACCGAAGTGCTTGCAGACGCTGATCCACCCACCATATCTGACTCTCCGCTGAATGCTTCAACCAATACTAGAGGTATCTCACCGCCACCTAAATGTAAGCACCAACAAGTTACAGAAACATTCCATGACACCTGATTTGTTGTACACAGTTGAGTTGTATAATTAGTAAATTGTCATATTTATCCATTCATAAGATGATATCTTTCCACTTTAATAGTCTGACTGTCTTACACGTGCTAATAATAAATAACAGCATTCTGTAATTTATGGGAATACAGCCATGACATATGTGGTGATGTCAAAAGTTGCACAGTCACAGATAGAAAACCATTTGTGAAATGCTGATTTCCTCATACTGACAATCCATGACTTCATACATGTCAAGGCATGCCACATTTGCCAGACATTGCTTGATCTATGAACAGCAACACATTGCAGAACTTAGTAAGAAATGACATGGTAAAAATTGCTACTACTAATATTTAACACTTACACATTTCTCGTGTTATTCATTTCAATTTCTAGAAGTGATCACTGTAATTATACGACTGACCTAACAGACCAGAAACCCTAGAAGTTGAACCTGAAGAAGAAGTAGACAGAGACAAGAAGGGCCCACATATTTTACAAAGTGAGGTGGAAAAAGCTATCAAGGAAATGAGGATTAGAAAGGCTACCGGAGATGATGATATACCTGGAGATGTGCTCAAGTTATTGGGAGAAGGTGGTTTGAATACACTGACAAAACTAAGCAACACCATATATAATACTGGAGAGTGGCCCCACGACTTCACAGAAGTTACAACGATTGCGTTGAAGAAGAAGACAAAAGCTACAAGATGCAGTGACTATCGCACAATCAGCCTTATTGCACATACAGCCAAGATTATAGCAAAGATACTTAGAAGAAGGATTGAGAAGAAAATTGAGGATGTGCTTGGAGACGATCAGTTTGGATTTAGAAAAGGAAAAGTAACTAGGGATACAATCGGGATGATGAGAATAATAACAGAATGGACTTTGGAGATAGATGAAGAACTGTGTGTTTGCTTCATAGACTGGCAGAAGGCTTTCGACCGTGTAAACTGGACCAAATTAATGCAGATTCTAAAGAGAATTGGCATTGAATGGTGAGAAAGAAGATTGATTAGCACATTGTACATGGAGCAGAAGGTTAAAGTACGATTGGACCGAGGAGAGACAAGAAGTGTGCAGATTGGAAGAGGAGTTCGACAAGGATGCTGTTTGTCACCAATTCTGTTCAACTTGTACAGCGAGTGTCCTACCAAGGAAGCTATGAATGGGCTTGGAGACTTCAAAGTTGGAGTGCAAATTATTCCAACTGTGAAATATGCAGATGACCTTGTGTTAATGGCTAAGGAAGAAACGGTGTTTCAGGGCATGATTGATAAATTAATTGAAACTGGTAGATATTTTAGAATTAGAATTTCAAGACAACCATCCCCAGTAACAATTAAGATAGACCAAAAACAACTGGAGAATGTGAAATGTTTTAAATATCTGGGTAGCATGTTAACAGAAGAT
>Ga0136643_10014244_pt1 | contig 11926 bp, 9 predicted proteins | sample TergutLab28metaG_FD_96883 | JGI IMG/M metagenome (GOLD analysis project Ga0136643, IMG submission 96883) | Labiotermes labralis P1 segment gut microbial communities from Petit-Saut dam, French Guiana - Lab288 P1 (version 3) (version 3) | ecosystem: Host-associated > Arthropoda: Insects >...
CGGGTTATGAAGCTGCGGCGAAAGGCTGTGCGCAATCGGAGTACCTATCACGGCATAACGCGCGTTCAACGGATTCCTGCGTGTTGCGATTGCGCCGAGAATTGTGTGCAATGTGCCATCAATCCCGCCCTGCACGGTAATAGCTATATCGGCGTATTGTTCGTAAAGGCCGCGCCGTTGGCGGGCAAGCTCGTAAAGCCGCTGTTCACCCTGAGCAAGCAGAGGGCGTGTGCCGCCGCCATTGCAGATATCTGCTGCAATATCCTTGGGGTTTCTGTCGAGAAATATCACCAGCCCGTTTGCGCAAAGTAACCGCATATTTTCCTCGCGCAGGACTATGCCTCCACCTGTAGCTATGACTGTACTCTCAAGTTTGGCAATCTGCGTTGCCGCCTCATTTTCGCGCTGTCTGAATACGCTTTCGCCGTGGGTTTCAAATATCTGCGTTATCGGCATATCTGCCTGTTCTTCTATGATTGCATCAACATCGACAAAGTCAAGTCCCAGCCTGTGCGCCAGCTTTTGTCCGAGCGTGGTCTTACCTGAACCCGGCAGACCTATCAGTACAATATTCCTCATTACTTGCTCTCCCATTTGTCAAGTGTGGCTATAGCCATACACGCCTCAACCACCGGCACAGCGCGAAACACCACACAAGGGTCGTTCCTGCCTGATGTGCTTACGGCTGCGTTTTGCATTGTTGCCAAATCTATCGACATCTGCTCTTTTGCAACCGAGGGTGTAGGCTTGAACGCAATGCGGGCTGTAATCGGCGCGCCGCTTGTAATTCCGCCCAGTATACCGCCGCTGTTGTTGCTCAAAAAGCTGACATTTTCGCCATCCATGCGCATTTGGTCGTTGGCTTGCGTACCGCGCATTTGTGCCAGTGCAAATCCGCCGCCAAATTCCACCCCTTTAACAGCGGGGATAGAGAAAAACAACCCCGCAAGCGTACTCTCTATCGAACTGAAAAAAGGTGCGCCCAGCCCTGCCGGAACGCCTGTCGCGGTAACCTCAACAATGCCGCCTACGCTGTCGCCGTCAGCTTTTGCCGCAAGAATCTCATCCTTCATGGTTTGTTCTGTTTCAGCATTGCCGATTCTTACAGCCTTCGCGCTGATCGTTACTCCCTTACGTGCCAGTATCTGCCGCGCAACACTTCCGGCAAATACTAACGGCGCAGTCAATCTGCCTGAGAAATGCCCACCGCCGCGCATATCGGCAAACCCATTGTACTTAACGTGCGCAGTATAGTCAGCATGGCCGGGCCGTGCAATCGTAGGTATCTGCGCTTCATTCACTACATCAATATTTTCTATAATTGCGCAAAGCGGAGTGCCTGTGGTTACGCCATTGTACAATCCGCTGATTATACGCACTTCGTCCGGCTCTTTTCTCGCAGACGACAATTCACATTGCCCAGGCGCACGGCGTGCAAGTTCCGCTTGGCACTGCTCTATATCTATACTTTCACCCGCAGGCAAGCCGTCAATCACGATACCTATAGCCTCTCCGCGCGATTCCCCGAAGAGTGTCAGTTTAATCCGTTCGCCCCATACGCTCGACATATGCCCTTTTCTCTCCTTTGTCGTTATATGCCATCTTTTGATATATATGTATCGTTTATGTCTATATATTTCCAATCATTGCATATGCTCAAAATCATCCCAGAAGCTTGGGTATGACTTATCGACACATTCCCAGCCCGTCAGTGTAACCTCACCTTTGCAGCGTATAGCCGCCAGCGCTACCATCATTGCGATGCGGTGGTCGCCGTAGGCATCGGCATTGCCGCCGGGCAGGCTTGGCTTGCCATTTATAACAAGTGTGTCGCCCTGCTCGTGTATATCCGCCCCCAGTGCGGAAAGTGCTTGAGCAATCGCCGTTATTCTGTCGCTCTCTTTGAGCCTGAGCCGTGCTGCGCCATGTATCCGGCTTTCACCACGCGCCAAACACATAAGGGCGGCAATCGGCGGCGCAAGGTCAGGAATTTGAGAAACGTCTACATCTACTGCACGAAGTTCACTTGCATATACTTTTATCGTGCCACACTGTATGCGTACTATCTCCGCACCCATGAACATAAGTATGTCCAAGATTGCCTTATCTCCCTGCAAGCTGTCGGGCAACAGCCCCGCGCATTCAACATCAGCCCCAAGCGCACCAGCCGCGAGGAAAAACGCCGCCTGTGAATAGTCGCCTTCAACCGCAAACGACTGGATAAGTTGTTGATATTTTTGCTTGCCGCGTATGTGAAAATGTTTGTAATCTTCGTTGTGTATATGCACAGAGAATTTTTCAAGCGTATCGATGGTCATATCCACATAGGCACGCGATTCCAATTTATTTTCGCTAGTGATAACGCTGTCGCCGTCAAGCAGCGATAGGGAAAACATTAGCCCTGACACAAACTGTGATGAAACATCTCCATCAATCCTATATTCGCCGCTTGTCAGTCGACTGCTAATTTTCACGCCATTTGAAGTTCGCTCAAGTGTAACGCCGTGCTGTGCAAAAACTTGCTCGTATGGTTCGAGAGGGCGTTGCATCAAGCGGCCTTCGCCTGTGAAGATTGCCGGAATGCCAAGTGCCGCCGCTATCGGCAGCATAAACCTAAGCGTCGAGCCGGATTCACCACAATTGATTACAACAGGCTCTGCGCTGTAATTCTGAAAAGTGCCGCCAATACCCTCGATTACAATAGCGTCCTCGCCTACACGCTGCCATGTTCCGCCAAGCGCGGCTGCGGCGTTAAGCGTAGCCACGATATCCCGCGAAAAGATGATATTCTCCAGCCGAGTTTCTCCATATGAAAGCAGCGCACAGATTATGGCTCTGTGCGTCTGGCTTTTCGATGGCGGCACATTTACAATGCCTGCCGGGAATTTGTTGATTAGCTTGGTTTCACTCATGATATTGGCGTCACACTCTTCTAGCCATAATGCTTACGGTCTACTTAATAGTCGCCCTTACTTATAACGGCGTAAGCAAGTCTCGTGTGCGTACAAATAAGATTTTTTTGTAAAATCAAAGCATCGTCATTCTGAACGTAGTGAAGAATCTTGTGTTTTAAAACCTAAGATCCTTCGCTTCGCTCAGGATGACAAACGGCGACAACTTGGTACATCGCATACTTTCAAATTGCGCTAAATACAGTAGCTGTAAAACTGATAAATTCAGGCTCTCTTTCTTAATTGTACGCACATTGGAGCAAGCCTTCGCCCTACATATTCGCATAGATTTATTAATCCGCACGGCCTTCTCGCCATTCCTGCCACTGGTAGGCATTCATAAGCACCTTGCGCGGCTTCGCGCCGTCTTCAGGGCCGACAATTCCCTTTGTTTCAAGGTCTTCGATAAGCCGTGACGCGCGGTTGTAACCGATTCTGAACTGTCTCTGCAACAGCGATGCCGAAGCCTTTTCCTTGGATATTACGAACTCGGCTGCTGCGTCGAAAAGTTCGTCGATTTCTCCGCCATTTCCATCAGCAGCATCCGAGCTTGGGCGCGCCGCGGTAATTTTCTCTATCATTTCATTGTCGTACGTGACTTTTTCGCCGCGCTTGACGAAACTCACAATACTCTCGACTTCCTTGTCGGAAATGAACGCGCCTTGAATACGCTGCGGCTTGCCAAGCCCAACCGGGTTGAAGAGCATATCCCCCTTGCCAAGCAGGCGTTCCGCGCCCACACTGTCGAGGATTGTCCGCGAATCCACGCCCGAGCTTACGGCAAACGCCAAACGCGATGGTACGTTCGCCTTAATAAGCCCCGTAATAACATCCACCGATGGGCGTTGCGTCGCGATTATAAGGTGCAAGCCCGCCGCACGCGCCATTTGCGCAAGACGGCATATGGAGTCTTCGACTTCACCGGGTGCGACCATCATCAGGTCTGCAAGCTCGTCGATAATTATCACAATCTGCGGAAGCGGACCTTCAACTTCTTCGCCCTCTTCCGGCTGCTTCTCACTAAGCATCGCGTTGTAGCCTTTAAGGTCGCGCACGCTTGCCTCGGCAAACAGGTTGTAGCGGCGCACCATCTCCTGTACCGCCCAGAACAGTGCGGCCGATGCTTTCTTAGGGTCTGTCACCACAGGTATCAACAAGTGCGGGATACCGTTGTAAATGCTAAGCTCAACGACCTTTGGGTCTATCATCAAGAGCTTGACTTCCTGCGGCGTAGCCTTGTAAATAATGGATGTGATAAGCGTGTTGATGCACACACTCTTGCCCGAACCTGTCGCACCCGCAATCAGCAAGTGCGGCATTTTTGCTATATCCGCGACAACCGTGTTGCCCGCAATATCTTTGCCAAGCGCGAACGCCACCTTCGATGGAAAACTCGCGAACGCTTCGTCTTCAATTACTTCACGCAGGTACACCGGGCTGATTTCCTTGTTCGGAATCTCGATGCCGACAGCCGCCTTGCCGGGTATCGGAGCCTCAATTCTGATGCCGACAGCCGCCAAATTCAGTGCCAAGTCGTCCGCCAGTGATGATATCTTACTGACTTTAACGCCAACCCCCGGTGCGAGTTCATAGCGCGTAACAGTCGGCCCCTTGCTTACCTCAACAACCTTGGCTTCGACGCCGAACGATTTCAATGTCTCTTCGAGTTTGCGCGAGTTTTCAAGAATTGACGACCGCGACCCGCTGACTTGAGTATTCGGGTTCGCCGTAAGCAAGGTAATTGGCGGGAAAACGTATTCTTCTTCGTCCTCAGCACCCAATGCGCCTTCATCAAGCTGAGATTCTATCGTTTCAGGGTCCGGCTGTCCTCCGGTTATGTCAACAAACTTGTTTGTGTTCTCGTTTATGACGATATCGCCGTCAAGCTCAGGCTCAAGCGCAACGGCAGCCTCACCGACAAGTTCAACAGTCTCATCTTCTTTATCCTTGATGTCAACAATATCGCCTGTCTCTCCGTCTCTGATAACTTCAATCACTTGTTCCTTCGTGCTATGCTGAGGGCAGCTTTCACTTATAAGATCGACGCAATCGTCGTCGTATTCATCGTCATAATCTTCGTTGTCTTCTATTGTGAAAAACTGTGGTTTTCCATGTTTTTTGCGCTTACGTGCCGACAGCAGCGAAAATTTTTTGCCCGATTTGCGCTCAGACCCTGCCAATTCTTCCGGTATGTACATGCCGTCTTCTTCATCGTCTTCATAATCTTCGTAACGTGCGCGTGAACCGTATCGGTCGTTCATTGCGGCTACAAACGCAAACAGCGACTTACCCGTCAAGAATATCGCCAAAATCACGCCCAGCGTAACAAGCAAAAGGTAGCTGCCGAATGTACCGAGTGCCGTTAATATCAGCGTCGCTATAGCCGCGCCGACAAGCCCGCCGTTTCCGCCGCCGCCTATCGAGTAGTAATACCGCAGGTAGTCGAAAAGGCCTGTGAAATTGTGGTGCAGGTTTACGGATGGCACTGCCAAAAACGTTATTACACACAAAAACAGAAACACTGTCATTACTTGCTTAGCTGCCGGCAACGGTTTTCCGGAAGTGAGCCACATTACGGCAAACACCAGCAGCATAAACGGAATAGCAAACGCCCCAAAGCCAAGCATGCCGACAAGCACCCCGCGTATCGCGCCGCCAATGACACCCCCGGCATTTTCGAAAAACACAAACACCAGCAACAACACGCTGCCCGCGGCCGTTACCAGCCCTGAAACTTCGCGCATTATTGAGCTTCCGGCTTGCGGGGCAGACCCGCCGCGTTTAGAAGTTTTAGCGGAATTCGATGAAACTTTGCGGTCTTCTTTCTGAACTTTTTTTTGCCTTGCAGCCATTTACTTCACCTCGGAATTGCTAAGCACTTCGTATGGTACAACGGGAGCATCGCCCCAGATTCTCTCAAGATTGTAGAACTCGCGGCTTGCTTTGTCAAACACATGCACGATAACATCGCCATAGTCGAGCAGTATCCAGTTTCCGCCGGTATACCCTTCGGACGACCTCATGCGAAGCCCTGCCTCTGCCAGCTTGTCCGACACTTCATCGGCAATTGCCTTAACTTGTGAATCCGCGTTGCCGTTAGTGATTATGAAATAATCCGCTAATGTTGACACTCCGCGCAAATCTATTACTTTTATGTCCTCGCCAAACTTATCATCCAAGGCTTTATATGCTATCTGCAAAATGCTGTTCATGTCGTTGTTCATACTTTTCCTCCTCAGTCTTCTTATGCATTAAATCATCTTGACGACACCAGTTTATCACAAAATCTCACGCGAAACAAGACCTTGCGGAATCTGTCGTATGGAAATCCGTTTTCATTCCATTAAAACAGCGGGGGCAATCCCTCACCTGCAAAACAACACGCCCAAGGCCGCCGTTCGCAATAGACTTGTTCTGAAATTGACTTTGGTTGTCACCCTGAACCTTGGCACTTTCGCTGTGCGAAAGCGGCACTTTGTGCCGGTTTGCCGTAGGCAAACTGCTTGGATGAAGGGTCTTAAGAACGAGATTCTTCGCTACGCTCAGAATGACAAATCTTAATTTCAGAACAAGTCTAATTATGGAATTTCACCCACAAAAGGCTACGTAAGAATAATCAGCAGGGTTGCCAACAAATTTGAAAATGAATGTAATGCGATTGCACTCCAAAGGCTGCCTGTTTTCTCGTATATATAGCAGCAAACCAGAGATAGCGGAACATATACAAGAGTAAGTAAAAATAAGATCGGCGTAAAGTCGAAGATAAATCCTACAAAAGTATGAAATAAGCCGAAAAGTATGGATGCTGCAATGTACGCTAAAAAGCGATTCTTGCGTCTCAATGTTCCGAAAATTAACCCGGTAAAAAAAATTTCTTCCCACAAAGGAGCCAATATAATTGTTATCAAGGCTGTTAAAAGCGGAGTTTGATTAGCCATATCTTCAACAATTTCTTGATTAACCCCCAGATCCACCTCGCCATGGATAAATGCCATAACCATAAGAATAACAATTCTTCCAAGAAGCTGCCCCGCATAAAGCACCGGGATAAGCCAAAGAAGTGTTTTTGCTTTTTGAAAGAAGCGAGGCAAATCAACTTTCAGCAACTTATGAGAAAGCAAACAAAAAAATACAGCGTTAATTAAAATTGTGATGAATGTTAGCAATATTAAATTATCTTCACCCAGGATAATGAACAAAATCAACGGAATAATAATGATATGTCCGATAACCAAGTATAAGATTCCTGCTAAAGCCTGCCTATTGCTGAATGACTCTGTAATACCCCATTGTTTTCTTTCTGTATGCTCCATCTTTTTGGCAGCCCCTTCTACATGTTTTCCGTCTAATAGTAAGTGTTTGTTTTCAGTTTAACTCACTATACCATAGAAAATCCGAATGAACAAATCAGAATTTTTTAAGGAACTTCAATGAAATTTCTTGCAAAGTTTGTTTTCCTGTGATATAATTTTTCAGAATTCACACACGGTCGAACTAGGTTGTAATCAACCGACCGTGGAGGATAAAAACCTAGGAGGTGCGCCATGAGCGTAATATCAATGAAACAATTACTGGAAGCGGGTGTTCACTTCGGGCATCAGACCCGCCGTTGGAACCCCAAAATGGCAGAGTATATCTTTGTCGAACGTAACGGAATCTACATCATCGACTTGCAGAAGACAGTTCGCAAGATTGATGACGCTTACAAAGGCCTCAGCAACATTATCAAAGACGGCGGCGAAATCCTGTTCGTCGGAACAAAGAAGCAAGCTCAAGACTCAATCAAAGAAGAAGCCGAGCGCTGCGGAATGTACTATGTAAACGAGCGTTGGCTGGGCGGTATGCTTACTAACTTCAAGACAATGCAGTCACGTATTAACAGACTCAAAGCTCTTGAGAAAATGGAAGAAGACGGAACATTCGCGCTGCTTCCAAAGAAAGAAACCGCAAAACTCATGCTTGAGAAAGAAAAACTCGAGCGCAACATCGGCGGTATCAAGAACATGAAACGCGTTCCTGACGTTCTGTTCGTTGTAGATACAAGAAAAGAGCATATTGCAATCCTCGAGGCGCACAAACTTGGAATCCCTATAATCGCTATCGTTGATACAAACTGCGACCCGGACGAAGTAGACTACGTAATCCCGGGTAACGACGATGCTATCCGCGCTGTAAAACTTATCGCCGGAAGACTTGCCGATGCAGTTATCGAAGCTCGCCAAGGCGCGCAGCAGCATGCAGCAGCAGAAGAAGCGGCTCAACCTGCCGAAGAAGCTCCGCAAGCCGCAGCTACTGAATAAGCATCTATACAAAAGTATAAATAGGGAGGAAAACATACATGTCTATTACTGCAGCAATGGTAAAAGAACTTAGAGAAACAACCGGTGCCGGCATGGTCGACTGCAAGAACGCACTTGTCGAGACTAACGGCAACATGGAAAAAGCAATGGAATTCCTGCGCGAGAAAGGTCTTGCGGCTGCCGCTAAGAAAAGCGGACGTATCGCGGCTGAAGGTCTTGTTATGAGTTTCGTTTCAGCGGACGGCAAACAGGGTTCTATCGTAGAAGTAAACTCTGAGACCGACTTCGTTGCGAAAAACGAAAGTTTCCGCGAGTTTGTTGAGCAAGTTGCTCACATCGCAATGAATGCCGAAATAATGACAGTCGAGCAGCTTCTTGAATCACCTTGGATCAACAGTGAAGGCACTGTTAAAGACGCTCTGACTAACAAAATCGCAGTTATCGGCGAAAACCTTACAATCCGCCGTAAAGAAGCATACGGAAAACAAGGCAGCGGCGCACTTGTGTCATATATCCACGGCGGCGGAAGAGTTGCGGTTCTCATAGAACTTGCCTGCGATAAAGAGGGAGATTCCCTTGTTGATGCCGGCAAGAACCTTGCAATGCAAATCGCGGCTATGAACCCTAAATTCGTACAGCGCGGCGATGTTCCTCAGGAATTCATCGCTAAAGAGCGCGAAATTCTTAAACAACAAGCTCTCAACGAAGGCAAACCCGAGAAGATAGTCGAGAAAATGGTCGAAGGCCGTTTGACTAAGTCTCTCTCCGACGTCTGTCTGCTTGAGCAAGAATATGTTAAAGACGGCGACCTTACAGTTGCTAAGTACCTCGACGCTGTTGGCCAAGAACTTGGCGCACCTGTAAGCGTAAAACGTTTCGTTAGATACGAAACAGGCGAAGGCATCGAGAAAAAAGAAGAAAACTTCGCAGAAGAAGTATCAAAAGCAATGCAAGGCTAAGCAAAATATAGCGGGAGCAAAACCTGCCATACCATACAAAAAACAGTGGAGACTAATCTCCACTGTTTTTTCGTGCTTCGTATAAGCTGAAAAACTACTTATACGAGATGTTTCCTTCTTGTAAATATCAAGAATGCCGCCGACAGCACCAAGCCAAGCCCGGATGCGGTCAAACCTATAACTCTTGAGCTGTCACTTGTCTGAGGGTTCACACGCGCAGCTATACCTTCTGCTGCTTCAGCATCATCGTGAGCAACTGCCGCTTCGACAATAACTTCAGGAGTATATGTCCACGCTGTTTCTACGCTCGGAACATATGGGGTTGCAGGTGTTTGCGCTGTAAACGGTCTGTCGGTTACAGGTACATAAGGCGTAGATGGAGTACGTGGTGTGCTTGTTATTGGAGGCCTTCCCGGGAAACCCGAACCGCCTCCGCCGCCTCCGGTACCGCCGCCTGAACCTCCGCCTCCGCCGGTGCCTCCGCCATTACCCGGAGTTTCCTCTGAGTAAGTGTTTGTAAACGTCACCAGTACCTGTTCTCTCCCGTTTACTACACCTGTAACAGTGTTATCGGGATGATTGGATACATAGCCATACTCCGAGTAATCCGCTTCCACGATGGTATACGTTGTGCCGAAAGGAATTCCGGTAAACAACGCAGTCTCGCCATGTGCCAATGTTATCGTACCGCTTGTGAACCGGCTGCCGTTATGAATAACCGGATTAGAGAAAGTAACGGTGAACGTAAAGCTCTTTGTCAAATCCGCGCCTTCGCCTTCTGTCCGTTTGTTGAGAAGTAAGTTTCCAAAGTAACCGTTGGTCTGCTCTGTGTAAGTGTTTGTAAACGTCACTCGTACCTGTTCTCTTCCGCTCACTGCACCTGTAACAGTGTTGTTTGGTTGATTGGATACATAACCATATGCCGAGTAATCCGCTTCTACGATGGTATACGTTGTGCCGAAAGGAATTCCGGTAAACAACGCAGTTCCGCCATGAGCCAATGTTACCGTACCGCTTGTGAATTGGCTGCCGTTATGGATAACCGGATTTGAGAAAGTAACCGTGAACGTAAAGTTCTTCGCCAAATCCGCGCCTTCGCCTTCAGTACGCTTGCTGAGAAGTAAGCTTCCCAAGTAGTAACCGCCGCCTGTACCGCCGCCGTCTATAACCGGCGTATACGCAACTATTATTTGCGACGCAATATTATCTCCTGTTAAAACCGCTTGATTAGAATAACCTGTTGTTGAAGCCGCATCTCCGCTGTCTGTTATTCTGGTTGTATAGTGAATCATAAGTGAAACGCCATTTTGGTGAACAGGAGAACCTGACGCAGCCCCCGGGCGTGCCGTAGATGCATTTCTCACTAAATTCCCAAGCTCGATTACGAACGACGAGCCGTCAGGAGCTACTGTAAGTCTGCCATAGTCTCCCGGGTGGAAGTTATCCAAATGCCTGAATGCATTGCCTTCGAAATAGCCAACTTCTATCCAAATATTGTTGTTAGGCCACTCGGGGCAGTTGTTGACTAAAACATGGCCCGGCCCGAGATTATCGGTAAAGACCGCATTGTAAATTGCGTCGCCGCTAAAGTTTACTCTGGCCACCCAATGTATAATTTCAAGGTTATCGTCTATCCATCCCCATTTGAACAATCTCTCTGTCGGGTTGATAGGCTGGCCGGGGGTAACAGTAACTTCAGTCTCTACTGTGGTTGTGCTGCCATGCGGAATTCTTATCGAGAAACGTTCGCCTACCTGAACTTCACTTCGTTCCCACGCAACCGATATCCAAAAGTTCCCTTGTCTCCCCAATGTCACTATCTCATAATAATCTGTAAACGTGATAGTTATGATATTTGTATAAACGTCAGCAACTCCGATACCAACCACTGCTCCGTTTATATCATAAAGATTGAAACTCGTTGTTCTGAGAAGCCTTAATTGCGGCGGAATTACAACTGTCATTGTATCTCCGGCGTTTATTTGCGTACCATCAGGGATTACATATTCAAAGTATGCCCTCATGTGATCGTAATACGCAAAAACAGTTTGCGGTACACCGTTGGCATCTTGCAATTCACCGCGAGTGATAAAATTATGCCCGTGGTTAGCCGAAAACGCAACAATACCCATACCCATTATAGGATATGCAATGAATTCATAAAGTTCTTCATCATCTTCTTCGTCTTTATTCATTTCGCCGTATTGATCATCGTCATCCGGCGTGTAATCAGAATCGTTAGGTTTTGAGCCTACTTCTTGAGAACCTTCATTGTCCTCTTCCGTCTGATCAGATGTTTCTGAATCTAGTATGCAATCAGAGTCATCAGGTTTTGGGGCTTCTTCTTGAGAACCCTTATCATCCTCTTCTGCCTGATTACATGTTTCTAAATCCGGTATTTCTTCAGTATCCGTATCACTTTCATACTCGTAACCATCGTTAACAGAGTATTCTTGGTAAATATCTGCATCATCTGCTGCAAAAGATTGTTGCGGCACAAACAGCGAAACCGTTAGCATAAAACCCAGCATAAGTGCAAAACAAACTGTAATTTTCCGTGACATAATGCTCATATACATTACCCCCTCAATTTTTTCAATTTTACAGCAAGTACAATTTTGCGTATTTTGTTTATAAGCACCTCCTTAAAATTATCATAGCACTTTTAGTTATACAAGCAATCTTAACTTACCTTAACCTGTCCAATATACCATAA
>Ga0136643_10014245_pt1 | contig 11925 bp, 6 predicted proteins | sample TergutLab28metaG_FD_96883 | JGI IMG/M metagenome (GOLD analysis project Ga0136643, IMG submission 96883) | Labiotermes labralis P1 segment gut microbial communities from Petit-Saut dam, French Guiana - Lab288 P1 (version 3) (version 3) | ecosystem: Host-associated > Arthropoda: Insects >...
GGTTCTGTGGCGGGGGGGGGGGGGGGGGGGAAGCAGCCAGGCAGGTGAAGTTGACCACACTTGCCTCCATTTTCCCTGGTTAAGAAAGAATGGAGGTAAGAGCCAAACAGTTTAGCACTTCTAGTACTGAAGCCTCCCAGTTGAGAGAATCCTGTGCCTGTTCATTTCACATCCCCACACACTGCATTGCAACATTATTTCAAAAAATTATTTACTGCTGGCCTTAAGTATTTCAAATTTCAACAAAACAAGATAAAATCAGTTTCATTGGTAGATATCACTGCTGAAGTAAAATCCACTTGTATTTTCAAGATGAAAAGTCTTATGTTTACCGGTTTCTTTGAAGTTGCTGTGATTGGATGTTACAACCACATGCTATACTGTTATTTTCAAAAGCCTGATGTTGGATCCTGTGTTGAGCTACCATTCCATTTCGTATTTTGACAGCCTGTTTATCTGATATCCCTTATTATTACACCTATGGTTAGTGATCCCATGGAGTATACAATTCAAAATTTTGTATGCACCTTGTAACCATAAACCTGTAAAGTCAGAAATGCATCAGAATAATATTTAAAGATTTGGTTTGTATCTGTCAGAAAAGTTCCTGTCTCCCATTACACAGACAAACTGGTTAATGCTGTTTGTGAAAATATGCATCAGTCACACAGTCCAGTGCAGGGTCACTGCTTCCTACTCTCTTTCCCCAATTTTCTTCCCATTTCATGTCATTTCAGTGCTATTGATTGTTATTTTTCAATTTTTTGTCTTCCTTTACCCTCCTTCTGTCATCCTGTACCTCCTATGCAGAAAGCTTGCCACAACACTGTACAGAACCCACACTCATTATGAACTATGCAGCATTCATTGTTTGGTTCAGATATTGTTAGTGTTGTCATGTGCATTTTAAATGCAGAGTCACCACAGTGCTACAGTCTGTATAAATACATTGGCTGTTCAGAGGGATTGGAGTACAAAAGGAGAACTTTTGATGGTCTGTGCATACTTAAATATTTTCTTGTTTTTAGGGTCATGAACTGTTACTGATCAGTATTCGTGCTGTATAGAAGAAAAAAGGTCTTTGAGAATTTCTGAGGAAGTATGGGGAAAGGATGAGAGTGAATTGTAGATGGTACTTAAAAATGAAGGTGACCAAGAGAAAGGAACTGGCCATAAAGGTAAAGCAATCCCATTACAGGTCTGGACAGGCCCTGAGAGTCCCAGGAGGTTGAGGCTCCCAGATTTCAAGACAGTCAGCACATGAAGGTGGTAAGGTTGTCAGCCCTACGCACCAACCACCTTTACCCCCGAGGAAATATTCCTGGTACTCATTTCTGTTAGAGGTAGAGTCAACCCCAGGGCCCTAGTGCAGCCGGAAGGATTGTGTCAATGAAAAATTACACCACCATCAGGAATCGAACCCGCGACCTTCCAGCTTGTAGTGTGGTGCCTAAACCAACTGTGCCACCACATACCCCAAGTAACTGACCATATGGAGACAAAAATGTATTGAACATTGTATGTCTTCACATATCTCTTAATTTGGTATTCACACTTTCTGTTCAGCAGTAAGTGACAAGAATATATGTTGGGAGGATGATTCACAGCTTTATGTTTCATCTCAGAATCTTATTCGTAATATCATTCCCAGCCACTGATGTCACTAAAAGCTGGGTCTGATGCTCAAGAGTTCCCAATGTGTGAGTACCTAAATGTTAAGAAAATCAGAATTGAACACATGCTCATATAAAGCTTTTGTTGCTGTGTTTCTGGTAAATGCTCACAACAACCACTGTTAGCCACAGCACACACACTGGGACATGTACAGAGTGAGCAGCTTGCATCAGTTCGTTCAATTGCCATTGCCATTCACATGGGTTATAGCATCGCAAGTATGACACAGCAGTGTGTCCTGTGGCACACAGTGTCTTCCAAGTGCCACCACAGATAAAAATGTTGGGGGTTGAGATCTTCATGGCCAGTGGTTTGCACAAAAATGACAAAGTAAGCGATGCGCAATATACATTTTCATTGGAATTAAATTGGGGTGGTACTCCACTGCTGTTGCAGGTAGAAACATTACTGTGTTGCTGTGGTAGGCTGCATGTTCTATGAGGTGCAGTTCATTGTGCAGCTTGCTGCAAATGTCCAAAGCCCTGTGAACCATTAGAATTATATCTGTTTTTCAGTAACATTTCTGAATCATGTTTTATAGTGTTCAAAATAGGAAGGCCTGAAACCAGTTATCAGAGGTGAAGGAAAGCCATTGTTATTGAGTAGTCAAAGTCCAAAAATGCATAATTCTGTGGGGTATCCATTGTATTGTGTTTGTGGGCATGATGGCTTTATCAGATAGAAGGCATGCATGCAGCTGCCATGCTCAGGGATATGACAAAAGGGGCATTACATTTATTTGATATGTTTATCCTGATAATTTTATAACAATAAATGTAAGCCCCTGCCATTGTTGGTTGTGGGTCAGCTGCTGGCATGTTCGTATGGAAAATTTATTTTGCAGTTAGCGACACCTATTAGTGGGAAAGGTTTTGTAAAGACCAGACAGTGCCGACACAATTTCTGGTACATATTCCAAAAATATGTTGTCGATTCTTTTGGACCAATTCAGAGTGCCTGGCCCTGTGTAGCAGTATATGATACTGCCATTTACCACTGTCTGACACTAATGTTTAAAGCAAAAGCTGTGAGTTTATATTTTCTAGCTCAGATGAGCCATGTTAGTAGGCAGCTGTATTGATACTGCTGTATCTGTTCTTACATTCATTCGAGTGGCAATGATTAATAATGGTGTTATTCATCCATCTTGATTTTTTACAGCTTTATGGGCAATGGACAGATATGCCACAACATTTCTTCAGACTGCTGGAACATGCGATCATCCCCAACTCTCCTAACAAGCCTGTACATCTTATAACAGAACTGTAATTCTTGTGCAACGCGCGTTGTGGTGGAAAGGTGGGTGTGGGTGCGGGAGGTGTAAGAGAAAGAATGCCAAATGCAGGTCCATCCGTTTCGTTTTCGCTGGTCGTATGTGCTGTCCGGCCCAATTTTTCGTCCGCTCTATGTGCTTCATAAGTTCTATACTTATGAATGCGCACGCACACACACACACACAATAAAAACTACTTTAGCAGAATTAGATGGACTTGTGATGAACCCAACTACATCAATTACAAGCATGCATTTCACTTCACTGACATATGAAGTGTAAATTTAAGAACTATTTATTGACGTAATTAATTTATTTTGTCTCCTACATTCTATAAATCCATGAAATGTTGAAAATACTATTGGATACAGAATAAGTCAGCAACTAAAATCAAATATAAATATAGTGATAAAAGAGGAAATAGATTAAATTGGATTTAATGGCCATGGTTCTGAATTCGTCAATGATTACGTTGAATTTAAGTATTATTAAAGTTTAAAGGTCAGTTTTGAAGAAGCAGCCACACAGTATATCCTGATAATGTGTCTAGCCCATATCAGCTAAATGCTTTTAATTTTTTTGAATATATTTGGGTAATTAAAAGTGGGATGTGACTGTCCACATTCTGTAGTAGACCCAAAAATTCTTACCGAGACGGAAGTGAGAGTTATATTTGTGGCACAAAAGCAAAGTTGTACAATGAAGGCTTGGAGTGAATTTCCATTCATAGGATTTTGGGGTTCTCACAGTAGCACTGGGGAAGATTTCAGTCTCCTGGGATGTGATACCATGTAAATTGACAGTTCGTAGTAATGATTTGGTGGAGCTTGCTGCATCCCTTTTTACTGTATGTGCAGTGAGACCTGGATTTTGTGATTTTGAAGGGACAGTTGAAAGGGAATGAAAATTTGTGTAGCTACTGAAACTCAAAATATTAAATTGATAGTGTCTATTCTTATTAAACAGACTAAATTGATAGTGTATCACATTAGAAATGCGACCTCCTTCACTTCGTACAAATGTCTGTTACCCACTACAGTTGTTGCTGCTCCACTGCTGAATGCTGTACACTTCATTCTGAGTGCTGCTGTATGTCATTATTCTAGTGTACAGAGCTGGCAACACTGATCCGGGCCTTGCCATCATGTTGCAACAATGGACCATTGTCTGTCGCTGAGTCGTGTCACTCCACAGGTCACAGCACATGAAATGTGTCACAGTGACACAGAGACAGCATTATAACCAGAAGGCATTTCCTCCCCAGATTTTCAGTTGAAATAACTTTACGTAACAGCAACCTGCCAGTTTATAATCAGTGTAAATATATAATGTGGGAATTGGACAGAATAAATTCAAGGAACATAAAGTCTGAGTTTCACTGTGTGGTGTCATCCCAAAGTCTGGAATCCTCCAAGCCTTGGGGGATGGGGCAAATGCTCCCCCAGTATTGTTTCTACCTAAGAATAGTTTTTTTGGGTACTGACTTCAAAGATGGACAAATAAAGGAAATTTGGGTGAGATTGAGGGAAAGGGGGTGTATGTACATTAAGGACAGGTACAAAACAAAATTTCCCCTCTTTCTAATCTGACTCTTAATACCCATGATTGATTTTGTAACCCCCCTCCCCCATTATTTATCCAAGGTACACCCATGTACAAACTTACATTCACTCTTAGTCTTAGCACTACATTCAGGTAAGTGATAAGCTTCATGTTGGAGAAGAGACTGGAGAGCCCAGAGCCTGTTTGAAGACAGTAGTGGAGACACTGCATCCCTGCTCACAATCAAACCACAGCTGTCTACCTTGTTAGGCATTTAAGGGGGCCATTTCAGTCATAATGTCAAAGAAAAAAACTGAAGTAAATCAGTCTTGTTTTTCAGTTATTAACAGCGTCACAAAAAGGACTGTTGGCTGACAATAAAACGCTGTATTTCATTTACACATACCTGTCTGCTGTATATACACTTTAAATCATGCAGGCATGAGTCAGATGGCTGGGGGCCAAATAACGCACTCCATTGTGCATATTTCGTGGGGGTTAATGCATCCGTGGTTCTGAGAATGAGTGTTGTGCAAGTAGTGTGCAGTACATAGCGTGTATTAGGATGGATTGCTGCAACATTTATCGAGGGAACTTTAATGAGCTTTGTGATACAAAAATGCACTCAGACTCTGCCTACCCTCTTTGCACTTTTGTAGTATTGAAATGAATGGAATTTCCTATGTGGTAGGTACTCGTATAAAAGCACGGTACAAGATGCATTATCAAAGTGATTTTTATGCGTATTGAAGGGAAACCAGAGTCAGTGATTCAAGTCAGTGGAGTGAGCAGTGAGTGAGTGAGTGAGTCTGGTGGTGAATGGCTTGGAGAGAGGATCGAGACACCTATCTGCCTAGTTTAACTGGTCAAACAGGCTATTGACTGCGCTGGTTTCTGCAGTTAGTCTACAGCAGTACCACACCAGAGGAGTGACAAGAGGATTTTTCGGAATTGCCCGTGTCGAAGCGTCATGCTGACGCAGGACGAGTTAGCCTTTATTAAGGCTATTTATACTTTTCAGATGTCGCCGGCCCTTCTCAAGGAGCTGAGGCTGGCTATGGCCCGGAGGAAGAAGAAGCCAGCGGTGCCTGCTGGGAAACGCAGCACCACATCGGGAAGCGGGACCAGAGCTTCCCAACAACTCGCGGGCAAGCGAAAAGCCAACGAGCTAGGAAGCTCGGGCGATTATATGGAGCCCGCCAACAGGCGCCCAGCACCTGGCGCTGGGTCCATGCCTCTGCCCGCGAACTCAACAGTCACGGGCGAAGAAGCTGCTGCCGGTAGCTGGCAACCCGGACCATCTGGGGGAGGAGCAATGTACGCGGCTGTATTGGCCGGGCCCGTGGCCCCGTCTCAGCCAAGTGGGCCGCTCAAGCCCACAGCCATAGATTCGGACCCATCCGAACCCGGTGCTCAGTGGAGACCACCAATAGGCGCATGTCTAGTGACATGTCCGGGCCTCTGAGCGGCATGCCAGATGGCACCACATCAAACGCCCAAGTGGCCACGCCTGCCTACCAGCAGGAGCGTCCTAACAAGACGCCCATTTTTATTTCAGGTGTTAGTGACACCCGTTCCTTCCTGTCCTGGCGGTCTGATGGGCCAACTAAAGGGCGAGAAATTCACGGTCGTCCAATCAACCGCCTACGGGTTCAGAGCCGCGGTCAGTGCGCTGCGGTCCCTTGATGGAAAAGACGGTGTGATTTTCCACACCTTCACGTTCCCAGGGGACCGCTGTGCGCGACGTCTGGTGAAGAACCTGGGTAGAGGTATGCCTGAGAGTGTCGTCACAGAGGAGCTGAAATCCCTGAACTTCAGTATTCAGGGAGTCACGGAGCTAAGATCCGGACCCCGCCAAGGAGAGCCCCCACCCACCCCACACTTCAGTGTGTCAGTGGCGCGAGGGCCTGAGGTGTCAATAGTGCGATCTCTCACCGAACTCTGCAGCTTGCGAGTGTCGGTGGAGTCGTGTGTGTCTCCAAAAGGCCCGCTGCAATGCAAGCGCTGCCAGAGTTTTGGCCACCCAGCGCAACTGCGGATACGTACCCCGGTGCGTCGCTTGTGGGGGCTCCACCTCTCCGGTGGATGCTCTACCCCGCGGGAACAGCTTCAGTGCTGTGGCTGTCGGGGGAACCACACAGCGAACTATCGTGGCTGTGTGAAGTGAAAGGAGGCGAAGGCGGTTCTTGGAAAGGAAGCGCCCGAACACAGCCGATAGACCGTCGCAGATGGACCTGGGCGAGGAATGGAATCACGTCGTCCGAGGGGGCGTGTCGTCAAGGCTACCACGACTCCACCCACCAACCCACATCCTAACCCCCCTCCTCAGTCAGTCACGGAGGCGCCCGAGAAGCCTATAGTGACCGCCACCAGGGAGAATGCCAGGCCTAAAAAAAACGGAGTTCAAATCAACAGCAGCTTCTAAACGGGCTTCTGCGAAGTCTAAGAAGAAAGCAGCCGCGAGTGCAAAAACCGCGGCCGCCACACCTACAACAACCAGCCTGGTGGTCCCCACCCAAAGTCCCACCTACCCACTCGAGGAAATCTCACATCTCCTCGATCACCTTCCCCTCCATGCATGTGTGGGGCTGACTCGTCGGCTTCTCACGTTCATCTCACCCTCCCCACAGGGGGAGCTCGCCTTCGCGCTGTGCTGAAGACCGTCATTCTTTTTGTGGCAGAATATGGCAGCACGCCCTAGGAGGACAGCGGTGTAAAGCCCTGCGCTTTGCATCCTGGAATACGGACGGAGTGCGTGGCAAGAAGCTTGAACTGGAGCATTTTCTCAGCCAGTACGGTGTCGATATTTGTCTCTTAAGTGCACAGCCATCTTGGTCCGCCGTGATATAGTACACCACTCCGTGCCAGTTCCGGGCCTGACCCACTTGGAGGCTAATGCCATCCAAGTCACATTGGCCGGCAAACCGGTGTTAATCCTTGCAGCTTACCTTTCGCGTTCCTGCCCACTGATCCGAGCGGACCTTACCGCCTCTTTCGGCGGGGGATTGCCGCTCTTGATGGCTGGAGACCTCAACGCCAAACACGTGGATGGAATTCGCGGCTTAACACGAGACGGGAAACTCCTATGTGATTATGCCGACGAGAACTCCTGTCTGATCTTCGGACTGGTCTCACTAACCCATACAACCCCTCGGTTACTCCCGATGTCATGGTCATCGTGATAATCAAGATCCTCATTCCCGGCGTATCTGACTTTGTGCTCCGCACTAAGCTCGGACCACTTCCCGGTTCTCATTGACACTTATTGTCGCTCATCCTTTCACCACCCACCGGATCGCAGTGACTGGGCCAACTTCCAAACTCAGTTGGAAGAACTAATTCCGTTCGATCCGGAGTTTGACAACGAGATGGCAATCCACGCATGCGCTGAGAACTTCTTCGACGCCGTTCTGAAGGCTCTGGCAGCATCAAATCCCAAGTGTCGCCCGCGTGACGACCCACGGCCTCCGATACCGGCCGGAGGATGAGATAGCGTGAAAAACCGGCTGCGAATGCAGTGGTAGTTCACCAGGGACCCCGCTCTGAAAGCCGAGGTCAAACGCCTGCAGAACTCGGTGACCCGCCGGCTCAACTAGTGGAGAAACGGCAAGTGGAGTGCTACACTCGAATCCCTCGATCCTGAAGATCAATCGCTGTGGAGGATGACTAAGCGGGTTATGGGATTTCCTTCTCCATCTCCCTCCCCGATCACCCCAGGGGGGAATCGATCTCTCAGACTCTGAGAAGGCCGAAGCCCTTGCAGACAATCTGGAGGCTCAGTTTCCCAGCATTTATTGAGACGGTTGACGTGGCGCCGAGTTCTTATTTAAGCCCTGCCAGCGAACCACAATTAACCATCCCTGACGAGGTTCACGAAGCCATCAGGGGTCTCAAGGTCAGCAAGGCTCCGGGCCCGAACGGTATACCGAACAGGGCATTTAGCGCCTTGCTATGCGAGCGGTTTCCCTACTCACCCTACCTTCACCGCGGTTCTCCGCACCTATAGCTTTCCCCAAACGTGGAAACACGCTCGAGTGATATCTATCCTTAAACCGGGGAAGGATCCAGCGCTGCCTTCTTCCTATCGGCCTATTAGTCTCGTGGGCACGATTGGTAAATTTTTTGTAAAGATCCTACTACTAGGATCTTACATGTAAAAGAACGCGAACTGCTGCGTTACGTTCAGTTTGGGTTCAGACCCAGACATAGCACGTCCTTGCAGCTGACCCGCCTCGTTGAAAGAATAACCAGGAATTTCGGCGAAAAGAGGCTCACCGGCGCAGTTTTCCTCGACGTGGCCAAAGCCTTCGATACTGTCTGGATCGATGGTCTCCTCTACAAGCTATTGCTCTTCAACTTCCCGTCCTACATAGTCCATAAATGTCATCCTACCTCAGGGATCGGACTTTCGAAGCGCCCTACCAGACGGCCACGTCATCTCGTCGAGGTTTGTGGGTTGGGGTAACTCAGTGTGCATTGATCTCCCCTGGTCTCTTCAGTCTATGTCAACATGCCCTCACCCTCGCACCACGTTGATTTGGCCTTCTACGCGGACGACACGGCCATCCTAGCCACGTCCCGCAAGCTGACGCTGCTTGTCAGCTACCTGGAGTCATACTTCAACGACCTTCAACTGTGGTTGAGTGAATGGAGAATCGCCATTAATGTTTCTAAGAGCACCGCGATAATCTTCGCGCGTGCCGGACGGCGCTTTATCCAGCCCCGACACTTCGGGGAACCAATCCAATGGGTCGACGGATGGGTATGCTGGGCTCACTCCTGAATAGGAAGAGTGATCTATCGCTCAGGAACTGAGTCCTGCTATATAAGCAGCTCATCCGGCCCCTGATGGACTATGCGTGCCCCGCGTGGAGGTCCGCTGCCCGTTCCAATGTCCGGAAGTTACAGGTATTACAATCCAAGTGTCTTCGCCTCGCTAGTGGTCCACCTTGGTACGTAAGAAACACAGGCAGTTACATGAGGATCTGGGCGTTCCGCTGTTTGCCGACCACATCAGAGCCCTGACAGACAGTTTTGACTCAAATTTTGCTGATGTGGGGATCCCCCTAGTACTGCAACTTGGCAGGTACTTACGCTGACCGAGGGTTGACTCCGTCGCCTGACGCGAAAGCTAATGGCGGCAGGGGACAGCAGGCCAGTCGAGGCCATCACCCGCGATGGCCAAGTCGACTAAACGAATCGCGTTCGGCGCTGAACAGCCGAGCGCCATTCGGTTCCCCTGACAGGTTTTCCGTGATTTTCCTCCGTTGTAATGCAAATGCCAGGGTACTCGATGCAAAGTCGGGGAACGACCTGCACTCCCCTCCACCAGGCGCATCGGCTTCACCTAAGCGCCTGACAAACGTCGCATAACTCCAGTAAGCGACAGAGCCAGTCTGGGCTCGGAACCCAGACAGCCAACCAACCAAAGCTTTTCCCTCCCATGCTTAGTCCAGGGCAACCTAGGCCCTAGTCTTTGGCACAATCAGTCAAGGCCCTCAGCCTGATTTCCAAATCATTAGCGTTAGCATATTCCCATGTTAGAATTTAGGTGTCTGTTCCTGAGCCCAACAATGCGGTCAAACGCAGGAATGGCTTAACAGACATGTGGACGTCGATTTGCGCTTCGCGCAAATCTCCGCCCCCCCAGTTAACACTTTGGCATGGGTTGGCTTGGCTGAGAATGCAGTCTCTACTCCCACGGCAAAGGACGTGCTCGCTACGGGATATTACTACAAGTGTAACTCACTGTAAAACCAGACGACAATAAATTCTGTTAGTTGTTGGAGTGCTGTGTGAGTCAATCAGAGATAGACTACGTTACCCCACAACTTATTCCAGTGACGCTCATTTGTATATTTCTTTCTGCCCTTATTGCATTCCAATTTTACTGTTTAGTTCTCACCTTCACCCCTGTATTGCTTAGCTGTCTTTGTCCCCCGTGTAAAGGCCGATTCACACATAGCATGCCGTGCCCATGCCGTGCCGTTCACATATGCCATGCCACGCCCCTGCCCTGCTCCGACAGTGCTGTGTCCTTCGTGAAAGTCTGCGTGGTAGCTGGAAATATCCGAACTGCTAGTCCAACAGTTTAATTTTTGAAACAGTTTCTAAAAAGGGTAGCGATCATTGAAATAACTCGCCGCAGACATCCCGAAACCTAGCGACGTCATGGTATTTCTGTTGGAATTTGGAGGACGTATAACGAGGAGAGGCTCACGTAAGAAAATCATGGAAAAAAGTCAAGTAGAATGGTACTACAAGCGTCTATAAATGGTATGGTTACTGCATACGGTGATTTAAATTTTTTGTGGGTGAGGTCGAAAACTGATTTGTAATGTGATATTTGTGAAGAGCAGCGCCAACGAGTACAGAAGCACAGCAGCGTCTAGTCTACGCTGCGCAGTAAACACACGAACGTAGCGCAAACACGGCATGTATCTAATGTGCAGTGTTTTTCAGACTTGTTAATATTCAGCATATTGTTCGTAATAACTCAAGTATGTTTAGAACGACCGAAGAGGTATGCCGACAAATAATTGAAACTACGCTCTAACTTCACACACTGCTACTAACTGGCAGCACATACATTTGTAATTCTATTATCAAAAGCCGTCAATAGATGGCAGGATTGCGCCATAAAGTGCTACGTCGAGCCACATTCGTCTAAAATCGAGCTTGGTATCAGGTTCTTAGAATAACTGAAGAGGTATACGGAGAGGTAGCTGCAGTAGTGCTCATGCCAGAAGGCGGTGACAGTATTGCTGTGGACACCTCCTAGGTTATTATAACAGCCTACTACCACACTCGATTTTATGTGAAGAGAAAGACCGAACTTCAAGCAGTTTATAGCATAACCCTGCCATCTAGTGACTGCTTTGGGTACTGAAGTTGCTTCCAGTAACGAAGGCCATCTACCGAATGCTATCGAAAGCCGTCAATAGATGGCAGGGTAATGCAATAGTGTGCCTTGCGTTCTCGTAAAATGGAGCTTCGTATCCGGCTCTTAGAATAACTGAGGACGTATACGGAGAGGTAGCTGCAGCAGTGCTCATGACACAAGGCGGTGATAGGTGGGAGTGGCTTAAGTATTACTGTGGACCGAAGGACGGCAAATGAGTATTCTTAAAGAAAGTATTTGACTTCTTGTGCATAAAATGTTCTAATTTGCTAGGCCAAAAAGCAAGCACGTATTTACCATTTTTGAAACACAAAGTTTCTAAAAAGGTCAGCAATCGTTGAAATAACTTCGCCTCGGCCCCAGAAACCTAGCGACGCCATTGTGCTCGTATCACGTGTTATGGTGAAGGGGGGGGGGGGGGGTGGGATAAATAAAAAAAAGAAGGAAGAAACAGGAGAAAAATAAATGATGGATATTTGAGGGGAAAAAGATGAAAAAAAAATTGAAACCAAAAAAAATTAAAAAATTGTGCTAA
>Ga0136643_10014247_pt1 | contig 11924 bp, 17 predicted proteins | sample TergutLab28metaG_FD_96883 | JGI IMG/M metagenome (GOLD analysis project Ga0136643, IMG submission 96883) | Labiotermes labralis P1 segment gut microbial communities from Petit-Saut dam, French Guiana - Lab288 P1 (version 3) (version 3) | ecosystem: Host-associated > Arthropoda: Insects >...
CCACCTATAGGTGTGACGATACCAGATGCTGTATAATACAATTTTGACCTCCTGATGATGAGCACAACAGTGCTCGAAACATGTAGAGGCATTTAATAAACTTATTATAAAACAAGAATTTGTTCATTAAGTTGGTTAATTACTAAGATTAAGAAGAACATAAAAATAATTTACCTAAATTCATATGAAATATCAGCAATAGAAATGCAATATTAAATCTTTAATAATAATAATAACAAAGAACTTACTGAGAAATGACAAGTATGCATTAAGTAAGTCACAGTATGGAAGACACAAAACATTAATATATAATCACAGTACTGGTACGTAGTATCAATGTTTGGTTAATTTTCTGAGCTGTTAAGACAACTGGAACAAGTGTCTAAGCAAAATTAAAATTAATAGCAATAATAATAGTACAATCATTAAAAGAATCTCATAAGGTTGTGGCTTTCAAAAGTAGTGACGATTCGTGCTGTGGTATTTTAAGTTATGACACCGTACACTCTGGTAGGTTGGTATCAGCCAAGCAGCTCAAACGGCTTCACAAACCAGACTACAAGAATAAGACTCGCAGTAAACTTTATTTAGTCTCGTGTTGACAAACATAACTTCACATGGGGAGCCAAGGACATCCACACAGCCACATTCTTCATTTCCTCTCACCACATTAATCACCATCAACGTCATCCTCTTCTTCCATCAATGATTGTGTCACGTGTTCCGGTTTGTTTGTCTCTTTCTGTACCTCCCGGATCTCTCTTCCCTCTCCATTCAAAATTAACGGCTTCTTCTTCGTCTCCTTGTACGTGATTATTCTCCTTCTCTTTGTATCATCCAGTTTTATCGTAAAATTCCTTCTTCACCTGTTGATAAATAAAGATACAATATCCAATGTACAATACTTGAAATTCTGTTGGTCGCGATTTATAAGTCGTTACTAATTTTCAGTTTCCGTGTTGGCCGACACTCCAGACATGTTAGTAATTAACCAATTTAATGCACAAATTCTTGTTTTATAAGTTTATTATGTGCCTCTACATGTTTCGAGCACTGTTGTGCTCATTATCAGGAGGTAAAAATTTTATTATACAGCGTCTGTTATCATCACACTGTGTAGGTGGCCGTCCTGTGCGCAACCTGTGCACCGGACGGCCACCTACACAGTGGACGATACCAGATGCTGTATAATACAATTTTGACCTCCTGATGATGAGCACAACAGTGCTCGAAACATGTACAGGCATATAATAAACTTATTATAAAACAAGATTTAGTATATTAACTTGGTCAATTGCCAAGATTATACCGAGATGCACAGTCAGCAAAACACCCAAAATACTTTTCATGTGCTTGATCATACTATTATTTTATACCGTTCATGCTACTGGTTCAGCCAATTATTTGAACAATTCCATTCAAACATTTAATGTACGTGTGAAATCTGTCATAAATACTTTTTTTGGTCGTTATATATGTTGGTTTTTTTTTAGGTTTGTATATGTCTTCGTGTGATCGTTATTGTATTTATGATCTCTTCTTTTCAAAACTGGCCTTTGCGCTGTTAAACTGGCACGTTAGTAATTGAATAATAATAATAATTATTATTATTATTATTATTATATTAAGATATTTACTTCTCTTGTCAGATTAGGCTATAGAAATTAATCAATTTCATAACTATTATAAAATTGATCAATTAATTTCTTCATGTGATTAAATATATTTTATGCTTATGAAGGATACCAGGAATTGTACATGGTGCTCTAACACCGCAACATATCGCCACATTCAGTAGCTTTATGCTACATAACTGTGCACAGCTGCATGTCCGAAGAACATAACGCGGAAGTTAATATTTGATGTGAGATTTGGGGCTGTAGCTTTGGCGACTGTGAAGATGACCGTCTTCTGGTATGCGACGCCGTGGCATCTGACTGATTTCCTTGAGGAAGGAGGCAACAGGTCGCTCTGAAACGTCACTACATATATAAAGAGTATCCTTCGTTACGTTCTCAGTGCTTGGATATTTACCTGCACGTCCCTATGACGCCTTTTAACTGGACGTCAGATAGGCCGCCATCTGTATGCATATTGGCATGTTCGTTTGTGTCATCAGCAGTGCCCCAACATACGTAACACGATCTGGTTACAAACAACAATTGAATGGTGAAGTCAAATGGCGTACCTCCAGATGGACGCTGGGAAAGCGGTCTCAAATACTTCACTGCTGTTTCCTTACCAATCCCTGTCACCACACTGTGCAGTGCACATATCCAATTTGCTGACCCAGCAAGGTACCTCATGTAGTTAAGCCCCTGGCTTTTAATCCGGAAGTGTCTAGGTAAAACCTTTGACAGAACACCGGTTGTTCTGATATTTTTCATGGTTTTCCTTGGTCGCTCCTAGAAAACGCACTAAATTAGGCCACGAAATACGTCCTAAATTGCTTCCAAATTATTGTGCATTATGTTCCAAATATGGCGTGCTGTACAAGTTAAGGTTTTGTGTTTGTATCGTTCTTTATTTTTCCTGTGGCGCCACAGCCCAACGCGGGTCATGGCCTCCTCATTTACGAGGTTTCTAGATCACACACAACGACGCATCACAGTCGGTAGGATTCCTCTGGACGAGTAATCAGCTCGTTCCAGAGACCTCTACCTGACAACACACAACACTCACAACAGAAAAACATCCATGCCCCCGGTGGGATTCGAACCCACGATCTCAGCAGGCATACCTACGCCTTAAACCACGCGGCTACTGGGACCGACGTCTGTATCCTTCAGTGCACAATAAATACATAAATAAGCAAATGAGTGAAGTCTCACAGTTGAAGGTGACGCTGAAATATTGTTTTAAACAGCAGAGAAAATAAAATTTTGTAGGCAAATCCGTACGGAAACAGGTTGGTCTCGAATTCTATACGTTCGACAATCGATTCTTCATGTAGCCGTTACGTAATGTGTGAACTTGGGATAGGTGAAGTGAGCTGAGGGCTTGACTCATTATTTCGGAGTTGCAACTGTTGAAGAAGGGGAAAGTAGATAGCACGCGGATGTAATATTTTACAGCTGAGCCTATCTGGAGCCGGGCCTCCAAGGGCGCCTGCCACCGCCCTCCTCACGTACCCGGATCCTTCCTCCTGCCGTCGCAACATTGCACGATACGGTTCCCAGCTGATAGCAGGACAGTAGGGCAGTCAGCGTAATTTCGTGCGCTCACGGCTAAATAATTAGCACTAATACCGGTTGAAATACGCGTAGAGACATTGCATTATTAGGGTCGAGTTCTGTGCTGGCGTCTTTCGGTATTGCATGTAATTGAAATCAAGAGCGTCCAGCTCTTGTATGGCAAAGGGCCCCACCCATTATTGTGGGCAGGTTTGCGGGTCGCACGTGGAAACGTAACACGTGGTATACCCAAGTGCCTAAATTATTGTGAAATTTGTTTGATATATATATGTTACACTCAAAGATCTAAAACGCTCATTGAGCGGAAAAAACGACCACAACGCGTTGTGGCATTAGAGAAAAGGCTACAGCGCGAAATTGCGTGTTGTGGTTGTTTGTAAACAACCACAACGCGTTGTGGCATTACAGAAAGAGCCACAACGCGAAATGTCTTTTAAATTAACTGTTTACAAGTTTAGTAATTTATTGATAAAAAATACATGTAACGTAGGCCTAATGAAGAATAATGGCGAAGCTCATTTATTTTTGCAGCAGCTGTTAGAGTGACACATAGAATTACACTTCATATTTTTCGAAAGACATTTGCACTTTTTATCGATGCAGTACCTCTTACAATGGCAGCTTACAATTCCCTACTTACGTCCAGACGTTATCATTGAGGCTGACCGAAGAGAAGGTGAACTCGAGGACACATCATGTGGCTGAATGAAGTTGTTGTCAGCAATTGTGATTTAATTGCGAGCATACAGCCGCTCAAATTGGTCTTCCTTCGTGCCCAACAGATAAAGCCCAGAAGAATTGACATCAACGACAACTGCTAGGACATTTCTGGGGGCTAGACGTCCGCGATCAAGGTCAGGCACCCTGACCACAACGTTTGTCCCAATATCAACTGCTGGAAGTCTTGAGTTGGAGAGAGAAACCATTTTTGAGCTTGTTGTTCCTGACCAGATTTTGCACCTTCTCGCTCAATGTTGATTCGATTCTTCCTTCCACAAAGGTTGCAAGTGATTTTCAGTCCGAAACTCTCACTGTCTTCACTGTAACTTCCACAAATAACATGAACAAACTGGTCACACACTGAACCATTGTGAGCGCCTGATGACTCCTTCTCACAAATCGCACAGTAAAATTTTGTTGTCTTTCTTCTCCACTGTTTCTTCTGAAGTGTCATTGGTTTGATTTTCATCTTCATCTTTTCTGTCCTGTTGGTTGGCCTCTTCCTGGTCTCGACCATTAGTCATTCCTGCATTAAAGAACTGTTACAGTTCTTCTTCAGTTTCTATTGAAGAGTACATGTCTTCAGTGAGTGGAGAATCCCCAAGTTCTATCCTCTGCACCGTTCCAAACATAGCCTCATAAGGGCTTGTCTTGATGCCTGAATGCAGAGCTCGGTTTTTCTTGCTTTGGATAAACCGTAGTCCTTCAGACCAGGTTTTCATGTTGTTGTCGGACATCCAAGCAATCAGCATGTCTCGAACATCTTGGTTGGATCTTTCAACTGATCCTTGACTTTGAGAATATCTCGGCTTTCCATGCACGAGTTTCATTCCTGGCCACTTATCAGCCAATTTTTTATTATTTTTGTTCGGAAATTCACGGCCATTTTCGCCCTACAGTATGAACGGGACACCGAACACACAAAAGATGTCCATTAGCTGATAAGCCACTTCCTCGGCGGTTTTGTTCTTCAGGCGACGAAGAATTTTGAACTTGGTCAAATGGTGTTGATAGTTCATAATGAATCGGTAATATCCATCTGGTTCATACTGCATGTCAATCAAGACTAGCTGGCACCGAGAATTCATGTAATGTGAAAGGATTGGACGTACAACTAATCCCCGTTTCGGTGTCTTTTTCTCCAATTGACAGTGCTCACAAAGTGCCAAATAAAGGTCTATCAATTGTCTAGTAGCTTTGCAATACTTCTTTTTCAATTTAGCTTCCATGACTGAAAGAAAGAAACAAGAATTTAGAAAGGAAGAGGTAAAGAGAATAATTATGCGAATCACAAAAATAACAATGTCTTTTACCTCTTGTCCTTTTGTGTCCTATTTTGACAAGTGCTGTTTCCAAGACATCAAACAGCTCCTCCGTCTTGCAGTAATAACGAATATTTGAATCATCATTTTCGCCTGAACCACTTTCGATAAATTTCTGCGTATCACCGAACTTCATGACATCGTATCTTTTAAGACGCCGGTAATGTTTCGAAGTCAGTGGCTGGTTATTCTTTCGCAATATCTGAGCTTCCTTAACTTCCCGTAAAAATGCTATTGTAACGCTCGTTATCAAGAAACAAGCTCCTATGACTGCTTGCGTCATTCAGCTCCTTCACTTTGTCATGGCTGTAAAAAACACCAACTTGCAGATCGATCACTCACTAACTGACTAGACTGACGCTAACTGACCGTTCGGCAGGTTGAAACTTGTCTCACATCGCGTCGTGGCTGTGAAAGGTAACGACCACGACACCTTGTGGTATTTTTATGAAGTCCGAAATCGTTGTGGTCATTTCCTTTAACAGCCACGACACGAATTTCGCATCATTGCATATCTTCACATGACACAATGCGTTGTGGTTGTTTGAAAACACCCACAACACGAAATTTCGCGTTGTAGCCTTTTCTCAAATGCCACAACGCTTTGTGGTCGTTTTTTGCGCTCAATGGGCGTTTTCGATCTTTCAGCTTAACATATACATATTTTACAAATGTGGCTGCGTGCTGCAAAATACAGCCTGGAGGGCCACGGGTTGCAGACCCAAGAATTAAATAGTCTAGCTTGCAGCTAAAGCCCACCTGACTTATCGTGGCATTAGTACGAAACGAAAGAAGCTGCTTCCACATTGCTAATCGTGTATCAAGGGGTTGAAATGATGTAGAGAGCCATTTCCCTGCAAACGTTTCTTCTAATTGTGTTCTATGTGTGTTCTGTATGTGTTGTGTATGTGTTCTATGTGTGTTCTGTATGTGTTGTGTATGTGTTGTATATATGTTCTATTTGTGTTGTGTATGCGTTCTATATATGTTGTGTATGTGTTCAGATGTTTTGTGTATGTTTTCGATATGTGTTCTGTATGTGTTGTGTATGTGTTATATATGTGTTGTGTATGTGTTCTAGATGTGTTATATGTGTTGTGTATTGTGTTCTAGATGTATTCTATATGTGTTGTGTATATGTTCTAGATGTGTTATATGTGTTCTAAATGTGTTGTGTATGTGTTATATATGTGTCGTGTATGTGTTCTATACGTGTTCTATGTTTTGTGTATGTGTTCTACGTGTTCCATGTGTATTGTGTATGTGTTTTATATGTGTTGTGTATGTGTACTAGATGTGTTCTATGTGCTGTGTATGTGTTCTAGATGGGTCGTGTTTGTGTTCTATGTGTGTCCTATGTGTTGCGTATGTGTTCTAGATGTGTTCTGTGTGTGTTCTGTATGTGTTGTACATGTGTTCTGTATGTGTTTTTATGTGTTCTATATATGTTGTGTATGTGCAGATGTGTTCTATATGTGTTGGGTATGTTTTCTTTGTGTGTTGTGTATGTGTTCTATATGTATTCTGTATGTGTTGTGAATGTGTTCTACATGTGTTGTGTATGTGTTTTATATGTGTTGTGTATGTGTTGTATATGTATTGTGTGCGTGTTCTGTATGTTTTCTGTATGTTTTGTATATGTGTTGTATGTGTTCTATATTTGTTGTGTATAAGTTCTATATGTGATGTGTATGTGTTCTATATGTGCTCTATATGTATTCTCCCACTATGCTAGATATGAGTTCGCATTTCACAGGCAAAGTTGCGTTACTATGTAGATCATTTTAACCCATGAAATACGTAAAAATGAAACCCCAGTAGACAAACCAAAAACGAAATTAATACATTTTGTCTCAAAAGTACCTTCAATCTAAAAACTGCAGGATTTTATAACAAATGTGCACCAACAAGCCTTAATCTGCATTATACAGGGTGTTCTGTTATTGTAAGACGAGCAGTGGCGTAGCTTTTTTTTTTGGCGCCATGGCCAGTAATCGGAACGACCCGCTGTAACAGAAATGACGAACTTGTAAAAAGAACTCACACTTTTGACTGAAGTTCCTTAAACATGTCTCAGCAATTTAAAATCCGTTTAGGGCAGAATATCAAATTTGTCATTTAAAATATTCGTTTTGCCACCCAATTCGCTGCCGGGGACGGCCGCACCACTCCCCCCCCCCCTTTCCACCCGCTAGCTATGACCCTTCCAGACGCGCACCGCATAGCGGGCGGCTTCAAAGTTCACGATAATAGTATCCTGTACAGGGGTGCTGATAAGTCCTTAGCCCGACCAGGAAGGAATCAAGCTAGTGTTTCTGTCAGAATGGCGTGAATTAACTTCGGCACCTTGCCTTGCAGGGAAAACAACTTGATGACACCCCACGTCTCGATGTTGTTGAAATCGCGCGCGACCCTGACATACTTCCGAGCTAGTTTCCTTCCTTGTCGGGCTAAGGACTTATCAGCACCCGCGTATAATGTGAAGAACCCTTTCGTACCTTATAGAAAACACATTGGCCTTCTGTTAGGAGCATGATTCTGTGAATGTTGTAATGGTTAACAGCGGTCCTTCCGTGTAGGAATAGTCCAAAACAAATGAATTCACTCTATGAACAAAATGCAGGGTTTTGAGTGTTAAACCTGTCCGTAAATTAAACCACTCAATTTTTATGGGGCGCAGATCATTAGATAATAGTTAAGAAAGAAGATATTTGGCGGCATTTCCTATTAGCAAAGAACTTTCAACGTAATATTGGCGTCAGGCAGCGACGAGTTCCGCCTTCCCTGCAGGAGCCAGAATCTCTACGAACGACCCCGCAAGACTCCTGGCGGTGCCGGAATTCTGGTCACTTAATCTGCAGCTAATTACTTTACCAACCGAGCCATCACGACAGATTCATAATATGCTTAACTCGCCGTTGGTGATTTCAATAAATCTTTCTTCCACTGTCTTCGGCTGATATCTGATTCATTACACAAACCTATCCATTGTGACGCCCGCAGTCTCCTAACCGGTACCTGCAGAGTTCCGTAATATGGCTGACCGGTGTAACAGACGGATCTTCAGATGCTCCAATAATTGTTGTAGTGACTAAAGTTTTTTAGCGTTACTGATATAGAGCAGGGCGCTGAATACAGGAATGCCACATGTGTGAGAATCTGTTTGGCGAATATATACCCGTCAGCGTAGACTTCAAAGTCAGGTGGCCTCATGTGAGAAAGTAGAGGCGCCCTCTGCCACAGTCACTGTCTACTAATTGTGACATACTGTGTGGCCACTCTGCTAGGATTCAAGAGAGTAAAAATGTGACTAAATATTATTAAAACACTATCAAAAAGTTTTCTTTCACACTTGTACCGTGCATCCTGTTGTTATCAAAGTTCTTTATTACCAGCTGACGCGCAAGGGAATTGTTTTGAAAGAAGTAGTAAAGTTTACGATAAAATTACAACAGTTGCGACATGTTTCGGTGTGATCACCATCAGCAGGGAGCGTACTGTGTGACCTCACATAGTACGCTGCGTACTGTGTGATATCAAATAGTACGCAGCGTACTGTGACCTCACATAATACGCAGCGTACTGTGTGACTTCACATAGTACGCAGCGTACTGTGTTACCTCACATAGTACGCAGCGTACTTTGTTACCTCACATAGTACGCAGCGCACTATGTGATATCACATAGTACGCAGCGTACTGTGTGACCTCACATAGTGCGCAGCGTGCTGTGTGATATCACATAGTACGCAGCGTACTGTGTGACCTCACATAGTGCGCAGCGTGCTGTGTGATATCACATAGTACGCAGCGTACTTTGTTACCTCACATAGTACGCAGCGTATTGTGTGAGCTCACATAGTGCGCAGCGTACTGTGTGACCTCACACAGTACGCTGCGCATTGTGAGAGGTCACACAGTACGCTGCGTATTGTGTGACCTCACATAGTGCGCAGCGTACTGTGTGACCTCACACAGTACGCTGCGCATTGTGAGAGGTCACACAGTGCGCTGCGTATTGTGTGACCTCACATAGTGCGCAGCGTACTGTGTGACCTCACATAGTACGCAGCGTATTGTGTGAGCTCACATAGTGCGCAGAGTACTGCGTGACCTCACACAGTACGCTGCGCACTGTGAGAGGTCACACAGTACGCTGCGTATTGTGTGACCTCACATAGTGCGCAGCGTACTGTGTGACCTCACATAGTGCGCAGCGTACTGTGTGATCTCACATAGTACGCTGCGCACAACGTGAGATCACACAGTACGCTCCCTGCTGATGGTGATCACACCGAAACATGTGGCAGATGTTGTAATTTTATTGTAAACTTTAATACTTCTTTCAAAACAATTCTCTTGTGCGTCAGCTGGTAATAAAAAACTTTGACTCTTAAAAGGTGTTCTTGAACATGAGTTTAACGGGGACTGTACCTTCAGGCGTAATATCTCCGTGATGTGAAGTGGACCGCTCACCTCCATCTAGTGTCGAAGTAAAGAATGAGTGGAGATATACCTGAACTCCTCCATTCGCCTTCATGGTTTGCACAGCGACACCTTTTCCACTTCCTTGCAAAGTACTTCATTGACCTTCGTGTTGAGGCATTTCAAATACAATTGTTTATTAACAAAATTTTAATTTCTTCCGTCATGTATAAATAAAATCTTCTCAGGTGTTCTGCATATTTGGATAATGATCTCTTTCCAAGGATACCGTGTCACTGACATCAAACTTTTGAGTTTACATTAAAAAAAAACTAAGCCAATTTCTTTCACACGTACCTAGTCTTCAATAAATTATAGTAACCCTCTAAAGCCCAGTGGTCACTATGTGTACCACCAATTTAACATCTCACAAATTCCACCTTCTACCCACACAGTGTATTTGTGTGTTTTGTGTGGATCTGAGAACAAACAGCGATTATTTCCCTACAAAGAACTGGCTGATTAGTCTTTGAGCCGGCTCTTTGTATACGTTGTCGAGGACGCACATCCTCTGGAATTCTTCTTGGACTATGTAATTCTGAAGATGAAGGCATTTCGATGCTGTAGAAAAAGAGACCACTGGGGAGACCTAGGCGTAGATGGGTGGATAATATTAGGATGGATCTCCAGGAGGTGGGATGTGGGTATATGGACTGGATTGGGTTGGCCCAGGATAGGGACGGGTTAAGGAGACTTGTGACAGCGGTAATGAACATTCGGGTTCCGTGAAATGCGGGGAATTTCTTGACTAGTTGCAAACCAGTTGGCTTCTCAAGAAGGACTCTGCACCATGGAGTAAGTAAGTAAGTAAGAGCACCGGGAATCATTAATCACGCGACACCGCCTCGTACCAGAAGCCTGAGACTTCAACTGCTCCTGCTTCGTATTAAATATATTCTGTACATAAGACATGTATTTATTATATATAATTGCAACTAATAGCATTTTTATGAAAGACAGAGTAAATGTTGTGCGATTTTATAGTTTACATTTCCTTAGAAGTTTGGGCTTAAGTAGGCCATTTGCAGCAAACATCCGTCACGAAGGAATGTTTATATATATAAACATGGTTGTTTATATATATATATATATATATATATATATATAAACATGGTTGTTAGCTCAGTCAGTATAGCGACTGAGCTACGGACTGGACGGTCCGGGATCGAATCCCGGCGGGGACGAGATTTTCCTCCCGTCCAGACCGGCCCTGGGGCCCACCCAGCCCCCTGTAAAATGGGTACCGGGTCTTTCCCGGGGGTAAGGTGCGGCCGGGGCGTGCTGCTGACAACCTTCTAATGCCCCGGTCATGGAAGAGTAGAGCTATACCTCTACCCACCCTCTGGGCCACACCGGGCCTGTAACGGGATCACTTTACCTGTACCTTTATATATATATATATATATATATTAACATAAATACACGTGTGCATCAAATAAGGGCACGCAGTCCAAACACGTACTCGCCTGATGTCAGGGTATTAGTATAATTAATTTTTTTAATTAAACCTGGTGCTTAATGTTCCTATTTCTGACGTTAAAATCACATCACAATACACAGTTTTAAATCTATATACGAACATTTCCTTCCAGTTTGTGTGTGTGTGTGTACGTTCGTGCGTCCGTGTTGCATTCGAACAGCTACTAATCTTCGATCCTAATGTGGCCCTAATCGGCGTAGTTTTTGTGTACCGTGTGACAGAACACAGGGTGTCACGTAAAATCTGAAATAATGCAATATGCACTTTATTTGTCATAAAATTGTAATTATTTGGATTAATATACAGTAAAATGAATGTTATTAAAGTAGGAAGCAATAAAATATGGATTAGTAATAAACCAAAATAAAACAAAATATATGAGGCATTCAAGAGTACAAACCAACGTGAAGAATAAGGAAACAGAAATAGAAGGAATGAAAATCGAAGAAGTAAACTCCGCCAAACATCACGGAACAATTATAAATGCGGACAACTTAATAGAAGAAGAAATAAAAGAAAGAACTGCAGCTGGCAATAGATCCTTCTTTGCAAACAAAAAGATATTCCAACGCAAACTAATAACTAGGAAAACCAAAGAAATGCTGTATCATACAGTAATCAGACCAGTAGCAGTATATGGATCCGAATGTTGGGTATTAACAGAAAACATTAAGCAGAAATTATTGGTATTCGAAAGGAGGTTATTGAGAAGAATTTTTGGCCC
>Ga0136643_10014253_pt1 | contig 11919 bp, 7 predicted proteins | sample TergutLab28metaG_FD_96883 | JGI IMG/M metagenome (GOLD analysis project Ga0136643, IMG submission 96883) | Labiotermes labralis P1 segment gut microbial communities from Petit-Saut dam, French Guiana - Lab288 P1 (version 3) (version 3) | ecosystem: Host-associated > Arthropoda: Insects >...
ATTTTCTTAATTTTTGGTACTTTAAGACTATTTATGATGACAACCAATTTATTTGTCATTGCTAATGTAAAACAATTGCGAACCTACGTAGTTTTAGAATTTTACTGTCTTTTTCCAAACATCTTGGGGTGTTGGCATCCTAAATTCAGCAATTTTTTACAGTTTTCACAATCAGGTTGAGTTTGGCACGATTTTGGAGGGCCTTCAGAATTTCGGAGGGGGGGGGGAGTTTGAACACCCCCCCTCCCCATCGATACACCACTGTTCATATTTAATAATGTTAGAATACACTTACAAAAAATGTACTACAATATCATGAGTATTGTCATGTTAACTTCTAGTTCTTGAACAGTATGAAATAATACAAATACAGGCAGGTCTGATTTTACACAATTTCTTTTAGCATGATTTCACTTTAATGTGACTTGAAAATTTACACCACTTTTCGAATTCCATGTTAATTTTTGGTGTACTACGATTTGTCATAGAAGATGATCCATGGCTGCACTTATATTCTGTCAAGGGCTAGCAGAAAATTACATCACTGTCACACCATCAGTCATGTGTATGGCTTGATTACATTGGTGATACAATCATGTAGTTCATTCAGTTTCCTCTTGGACAGCATTGGCATTTCTTGCCAATGTGAGTGAGAAACACAAATCTACATCACCCACTGCAATCTAAGTGAAAAATAGGTCAAAGAATTGTTGACATATGCCATAATGTTAGACTCGTTCACAGTTGCATACATACAATTCATGATAATGCTGACAGAATTAAAGCAAGTGCTAAGTGTGCAGATAACTTTAAATGCCAGTAATCTGAAACAGGGTGTGTTTGTTTGTGTAGTAAGACTAGCAGAATCCTATCAGAATGAGCCACATCAAAAACAAGGGTTGTGAGTCTCTTGTTTTTTTTTATTGCATTAGAAATAAATAAATAAATATATTGTACAGAAATGTGTATATACTGCAAAGAAATGTATGTATGTGTATATATATATATATATATATATATATATATACACACACACACATATATACACTGTATATGCAATACATAATACTCTAAAGTTCCATATGTCTACTAGTGGTATAGTCACACACCGTAAAAGATGAAGTTTTCAATACCCTAACCCCAAGGAAATACATTGTTTTAAATGGGAATTTTGTTTTTGGTTTGTGTGATGTTTTTTCAGGAGTGTCCCTGGTATAAAATGAGACCTTGCCTGTATATCAAAATCACAAGTAAATAACACTTGTTTTCTTATTCATTGTGACTTTGTCCCAAGTCATGTTTGACATTAAACCTCTCATTTGAAACATTTTTTTTGTTGACAAACTCTGTATGGTGTTAAAAATGTATTACTGCATGCTCTCCTTGGTTTGTGAGTAGGGTTGATCCAGTCTCAAACGAGAAACCATACTTCAAATTCATTTACATGTAATGTCATATGCCAGGGGTACACAAACCCCAGGTGACTGAATTTGGTAGTCAACCCGTAAATTGTGGGTCCTCACTATGGAACTTGTTTCACTTAACCCTTCTGGTTTTTAGAATTTTGAGTTAGCTACTAAAATTTAGGAACATCTGTGGACCCCTGACATATGTCACAGTTTTGAGTGAATATTACCTGTAGTAGGATCTATGGTGAAGGTCTGTTGTTCATTTCCACCAACAATTGTGTAGACAAGTCTCTCCTGATCTACATAATCAGCATCACTGGCTGATACAACAGTCACAAACTGACCTCGCTGTGCATGTTCTGATAAGAAGCAAGTATACGATGGCTGTTCAAACTTTGGTGGGTTGTCATTCATATCCAAAACTGCAAAAGAAACAAAAAAATGAAGGAATCTATATACATCCATTCTGTTATCCCCTTTATTTACAGTAAAATTTTATATATTTCTTCTCTCTGTCATCTGGGTACTATGTTCAGGCCAGTTTAAACATTCCGCCCTTTTGTTGTTCTTACATTTATTCCAAGAACACATGTCAGTATTTACTGTCTTAACATGTTCTATTAATCACTGTCCTCAGTAATCAAAGATGCTAGTGAAATAAGAGTAACAATGATTATTCTTAAACCAGTTAGACTTTCAGGCTTCAAGGCCTGTCCTGCCAACTGCCAGCCAAGAAATCTTTTATTTTTTTTCTTTGTGGAAATGACCGCTGTTTCTTTTGACAATGTGTTTAGCAGACTTTGGTAATCACTCTGCATTCCTTCCATATGAAGTCCCTGCCCAAACCTTCTCCCAGGTTTTCTGATAGTCACATTTAACTTCCATTCCTTTTTTGATTTGCAATCTTTGTTTCGTACATGTATCCCTCTGTTGGTCCAGTTTCATAAAACCCAACAATGGCTGAAGAAATTTCATCAGCACTGCTTCCAAGGGTAACATTTCACACAGAAAACAAAGTAACTCTCTAGTACATACCTGTAACCCAAACATGAGCTGTGCTGGACAAACTAGGCACTCCAGCATCAATAGCAACCACAGTAAAGTGATGGGAATCATGGAGTTCATGGTCAAGTGATCGTTTCAGATAGATGGAACCATCTTCTGGGTCAATATGGAAGTACTCTGAGGAGTTGCTAGAATCAGTCTGTATCTCATACCGCACTTTCTGGTTGATACCTATGGGAAATGACACCAATTTAATTCAGGTGAATCAGACACACATACATCAAACAAAAGTTTCTGTTTACTCAGATTCACACATACACAAGACAAACAATTCTGTATTTCTTGCACAACAAATTACCAGACTTTCTCTACCATATGTCAGTAATGACAGAGTAATTTATTCACAAAACCAACTAAAGTTTCATTATAAAATGATGGTATCCAAATATAATAATATTAATAATCATATGCAATAAAATTAATTGATAAGGAACTCACAATGTCCCACCTACTTCCTCTTCCTGTTCATTTACAGATTATCATAAACTAAGTAACACTGCCTTCAAGAAAGCAATAATATAGTCTGGTAAATAAGAACTCCTTGATCCAAAAGATGAAGGCACTATGACCCTTTGAAATATTTATCCAACATCAGAGCACAACATCCCAAAAGACAAAACCCTGCTGTAATACCATACATCTCATATTACACACTGTGCTGAATATAATACCTGTATCATTATCACGACTAACAACCCTGAGGACTGATGTTCCAAATGGTGCAGCCTCTGATACAGAAATATTGTAGGCATCCTGAGTGAATTCGGGTGGACAGTCATTAACATCTTGAACCAATATGCTCACAAGCACTTCAGCATACACAGGAAATACTCCGTCCGTTGCACGGATTGTCAGCTCATACTGTTGCTTCTGTTCATAGTCCAGCTCATCGACAACGTAGATAACACCTGACCAAACAACACCCATAACCACATTAGATACCACAAGACGCAAGCTTAGCATACTCTTACAGCAGGGATCACATTTTTATTATCAAAAGACAAGAACCAGGGCACTTAATAACATACAAGTGGCTACAGGGAGGGACGAAGTTTTTAAAGTCACACAATGGAGAAGGTGGAGTAAATCATTAATAATACTATAATGAGGTAACTCATCTAATGAGATTATTACATAAAGATAAAAAAAACAAGAGGAAGAAGAAGTCTCAAAGTCAGGCACTCAGTTCATTTACTGAATTTTCTTTACATATCAATTCCTCATCCCCTGCAGTCTCAGTGCAGACTTTATGGCAATGAATCTACACATCTTCCTCCCCCTCAAATACACCTTTCTGTTACTGACCAATTGAGGAGTACTGTATTTTTACGGATGTTCTTCCCCACTGTAGGAAAGTGAAAATGTTTACATGGATTGTCAGAAACATCTAGTTTTATGACCTGGAAAAACCCTGGGCATTTGGCATCCCAAATCAAATTTTGTGGGGTGCCAGGACACAGCTCTTTACAACCCATAAAACAGAGACTGTCCTGGGAAAACCTGGATAAATGGGATCTCTAACGTACAGACACCTTGGAATATTTACACAAGGGAACCACAAAGACCCTCATTTCTATCAGTGCAGTAGTTTAAAAAAATACAGAAAAAAGAAGCCTTGTCTGAAAGCTTCACTCTGACAGTGGGAATGACAAGAATTGGAAAATACATCCACTAGTGGGAAATTACTGTACAATATGTAGATTTGTTTGGATCCACTTACTACAAGTTTGGTACTACATTTTCTAAGAGTTACAAATTTGCTTCTTTTTAGGCTGAGCTGTAAGCGTAACAAACATGATGCTTAATCAGTTTATGTATTCTTTAAATCTGCACTGTGTAATGCTTGCTTTGTGAAGCAAACCCTCTGTCCACCTAAACAGGGCTTACATTTCTTACTTTCTGCTTCCCAAACTGCTGGATGCTAAAACAGGGTCTATATATATATATATATGTGTGTGTGTGTGTGTGTGTGTGTAATTTTTCCCACTCTCCAGCAATATTAACATTCTGCATCTTACATATCTCAAAAGCATTATTCTGAATCCTGGTTTCTCAATTCCTACTGACCCAAGGTGGCTCAATCCCCACTCACATTCCATGGCTCTCATAGGCCACATTCTTAGGGCCTATCCATATCATCCAATCACTTTTACTTACATTGCACACAAATCTCTTCCCATGGACACACAAAATAATTTACAAGACTCACAGTGCCCATTAAAAAAAAAAGCAATTTACAACACTACTATGCACTTAACTGTAACTTACAATTATTTCTTTATTTATTCATTCATTCATTCATCCATTTTTTCATTCTTTTGGTGTTACCCCATGCAGTGCTCAAAGGCCTAGAGATATGCTTCACTTAATACAATCTTACAAAATCTGAAAAGGGCCACTCATTAAAAGAAACACGTTAAAATACTAGCAACTTCACGCAGTTTTACTGCTGTGATGTGTGAAGTTTAATAACTAAATGAATCCTTATGCTGAGCATTCAACAAATAAAATGCTCTGTCTTGGAGCCTGTGAGAACAGTAAAGCTCTAGGGTAATCGCAAATGTAAGAGATTAGGATAATGAAAACGAACGACTATGTGGGACAAAAGAACATTAAGGCAGCCAGATGGCAATACTTTTCTTTACAAAGGGCCAACAAATGTACTCGGTTTCTCTGGGTAATGCTCAGATAAGTCAGTATTTGAGAACATGTGATATATCGGTTAATTCTTATCATTGCACAAAGGGATGACCATACACTAAGATACAGATTCATATTTACAAAAGCAACAAGTTCCAAATTCAGCGCCATCCACAGAATTCTAGAAACTATATTTGCCATGAGAAAATGCAAACAAATACATTCCCACATCAGTGCCAATGTGAGGCTCTTCCCAAAAGCAATGCACACTCTTCTCTAAGACTGGACAGTCTAAAGTCACACTTTCATTCACAAGACAACCAACTCAATTATACCTTTGCACTGTCCCTAACCAAGATACAGACACTCAACTAGCTAAACTTGAATGCTGATTTATTCATCTCTGCACGTTAACATACAGATTCAACAACTCGAATAAAACAGTCCACAGGCAGCATATTCTGACCCACTGTGCATGTGTATAGTTAGTTCACTGTATACGAAGGCAGTGCCTTCATATACAGTGAACTACAAACATGCACAACGCCATAACACCGACCTTGTCCATGTCAATGGACACGATAGGATGATTCTTGTAATTTTTAGCCAAGCACTGTACAAGGCTCCCTGATGATGGATCCTCTGTGATTCGAAACAAGTTGGAGCACTTTTAAATATTTTATCACTTTAATTGTACCTCAATATTAAATATTGTGCATTAGTTGGATAATAAAGTGTTTAATTATCGTTGATGCGTGGTGCAAACATTAAAATTACAGTTTTCTTGGTTATGATGCACTGTAACCTGGTAGATGATTGCCTGCCTTCCAAGAGGAAACTACTGCATCCCCCTTAAACCCTGGAAGATAAGAGTAGCAGGTTCCTCTGAAAGGCTGGCATCCATCTACCAGACCACACAGCATTACACACCAAGATACTATAATCTTCAACTGAGAAAGGTGCAATTCAAACCAGAGTATAGAGATTTCTCATGAGTTCTTTGTATCTTGGCATTATGAAAGACCTTAGCTGCTCCAACAAATGGTAACAATACAAAGTACAATTTTGGGTGCAACCATTACCAACTTTGAAAAACAACTCTTGTGTGAAACTCTAATTTTCAAATTGACACAATGCTGTGCTAAATTTAACCCCTGATAAAAGCATACTTCTACAAAGTCAATCTTTATGCAAATACAAATCAAATACAGTGTCAAATTTAATCACAAAGCTGTCTGTGGTTCTCAAGCTGAAACATGTAGACAGATGGACAGACAGGGTCCACATATGCAAACAGTTTATGTATATTGTACAAAATGTGCACAGTAAAGCAAACTGTGTAAAAATTAGTGCACTGAATGCAAAATTAAACCGGAACAAATCAACACATTACTTACATATACATATATACAGCATTCACAGACAATGGCTTATAAAAATTATGATGCAAGAAAAGAAAAATAAACAAATGGAAAATGCAAACTACTAGAAAATCACATAAAACTGAACTGAAATGATTAGTGACTGCAGCTACAGAACTATGCATCCCAACATTCCACTATGATTGCTTTCACGTATAGCAGGGTGATCCTTTGACTTACCGAAACAACAGCAGTGTCAACACTTTGGCTGGCCTCCACACCCTTCTCACACTCAAATGACATATGTAAGACAACTGATGAACAAGTCTTAGCCTTAGTGCTGAACTGCTGTCTCTCCTGACCTTGGTCCTCTGTCTAAGCCTAGTTATCACCTCACATGGCATTACTGTTTTAAGCAATGACCAAATCAAGTGATCCAACAACAAGATACAAACAAATGCACAGTAATGTTTAATTTGGTCAATGACTTTAATTACAGGAAATTGTATTTTTGAGCAATTAGTGCAGCATAACCCACAAAGCATGAATTTATGGACAGTACAGCAGACACTGATGGGCATTTTAATTCCAGATATGTGGAAAATGTTTCATTTTGCGTTTATGGAAGGCTAACAAGACTCTGTACAGAAAATGTTCTATTAACAACCCTCAATTGGCATAAACAGTTAAAAACGGTGGATGACATTTCTCAAAATATTGGCAAATAGGAAGAAAAATTACATCAACTTAAAATACTGAGACACTACAAAAATGACAGAATGTTTATGCAAGAAACGAAACAAATTGTTTCATATGCATCGTGCTCAAAATTCACTGCTCGACATCCTTTTACCTCTACGTCAGGAATCCTTGCAAATTTACCTGGACTACTGTCACCTCAGGTTTTAGGCATTCCTTTGCAAGTAGAAAAGAATTACTTACACAGAGACCAAAACTGTCTGTCCATGACCTAGTATGAGTTATTACACCATTTGTTTGACTTTTATGACATTCATTACATGATTTCTTTACAAAATGTTTTCTATATTTAAGGGCGTAACTAAGTTTTTACCCATATTTTCCACAGTTCTTGACTGATTTATGCCAAGTATATTTAAGAAATGCTAAAAACTGTGTTGAATTTCACAGCTGTCAAACAACATCTCAGAAGTGTGCTCTCTTTAAAGACAGGCAATACTGAATGTTCCAGTCACTTACACTGAGGAATCAGCATATTTTGTCTGCAATGCAATCTGTTAGATGAGAATAAAATTTTGAGATCATGAAAGAAGTCTGCGAAATGCCTGTTTTCGGTGTTTCAGTGGTAAAAGTCAAAATTATAGGCATAATAATGCATGGTACTGTGAAAGATTAAAAGTGGATGGATAAGGAATATTATCATTTTAATAGTGTGTGTTCTAAACTGATAAATAAGACAAAGAACTGCAAGAGTGGAAATACTCATGGTGATCTTTCTGCATAACATTGTCTTCTCAGCCACGATAAAGTGTAGTCTGGTAGAAACTTACCTATGTCTCAGAGACCCTGTTGCCTTCATATTTTATTCTGGAGAGTGAAACAGACAGCAGCTTCCTCCAAAACATTGGTAAATTTCTACCACACTACACATCACATCTGACAGCATTTAACAAAATTTTAAGACTTTCTGACAACGGAATATTATCTTGATGAATGTCTGTTATGCTGTACAGTTTGTTCAAATGGAGACTGATAAAATCCAGGGCATTACAACCAAAACAATGATGGTACAAATTTAATTACATTTGACTTCAATTATATAGTACTATACATGAAAGCATTTTAATAAATTATATAGCACATGAAAGCATTAGTATTAAAATCTACTTTCACACCCATGCTGTGACCAAATGCAAGCAGTATATTATGGGACAAACAACATCTACCATGGCCCTACCATACTGTGGCCATGCCAGCCAAGCACATACAACAAACACATAGCAAAGTAGATGAATTGATTATACTCACAGGGACCATTGTTACTGTCAGGGGCTGTGAAAAGGGAGACACAAATAACCAATATCAGTATGTTACTTATGCAATACCTGGAGTATGAAAATCCTTTGACAGTTGAGGAATGGTACTTATATGGAAGGTCTTATGAACACACACAGTAGAATACCTTTAAACGAGCATCCACAGGATCGGACAGTTGCCAGATTATCAAATATACCTGGTCATCAAATAGAACCTATACTGACCTCAGCTCTTACATATAATTTTTTTGTTACTACCCTCACAAAATGTGCAACTGTCAGTTATTTCTATTTAATCAAAAGAGGACTTAGCTCTTTCAGTTTTCAGAGGCACAAATCCAGGTCCTTCAGAAAGCAATGCTCTAGACCACTTACACAACACCTTATTCAACTGTGCTAATTTTGGTTCTATCAATGTTTCAGGCCTGAAAAAGCCCTTCACACTTTCATTTGATTCCATAAACGATCACAAATTTGTCTTCTATTTCTTTATATCACAGACAGTTGACAATCCAAATCGGTATGAAGTCACAACTTCTCTTTGATTTTCACCACTTTCAAGCCTTCGTATCCTACGAAGTTTCTGGGCAATTGTTAACATTACATATCTCTTCTTGCCAGCAGTGCCTTGTTCACTCATATTTGCATCTTCTGAAGTCACTACACTAACTCAAAGGCCTAAACAAGGTCCAGATAACACAAGATAAAGTCATGGAATCAGTACACACACTGGCAATTACAGACAACAGAACTTTCAATCTTGGGACTATTTTCCTCCAAGGCTGAACTATCAGGAATGCCAGATTACCACATGCTAGTTTAAAGGAATTCTACTGCATTATTATTTTAGGTGTTGGGGTTTATAGGTAAGGGATTAGTACTAATTCAACTATTGAGCAATCTAATATTCATTATAATGGCATCTATTACATGTATTTCCTACTGCATGTGAATAAATATGCAGCAATCAACTATACAAAGCTACTGCAGTAAGGACCATGTATTAATGCTAGATGATGCATGCCCTGCCTTTTCCATTTCAAATAATGTGTCCATTTACTTTCAAGAACAAGAATGCTGTTTGTGGGTATCATAACATTAGTCACAAAAACTTCAGAATAAAAATTATCAATAACTGACTACTTATTTTTTTACTCTTTTCTGGAATACTGTTAATGTCTGAAATTACAGCATCTAGTAACCTTACAGCTGCCATAAGCTGTTTATTGTAAAGTAAGCTATGCCTATAAAAGTTAAATATGTTAAAAATATTATTTCTGAATAAAATGAAATATGCAAAAGAACTTCAGCAAAAACTATGTTTTCACTGTTGAACTAATGAGACAAATTCATTGGCCTATGTCTGAATTACACCACAATAAAATATAAAATGCCACCATATATGAGAAACAAAAGATTTAACACACCACCATCACCATCATCGTCAGTGTCGAATTACGATCATCTTCCTGTGGTCTGCTTATTTTCCTTTACGGAGAATGAGTTCATAACTTTCCTGTAGTAACACTCTAGTAAAACAACGGAAATTTAAAATACCAAACCACAGAGAAGAATTTCGTACATATTATATGCATATGACAGACACTGTACTGCATTCTAACAACAGAGATGCACACAAATACTTCTTTTAACATCATTATAAAAACTGATATAGTAAATATATCAAAACTGTTTTCTAAGTATTTTATCATATCAGAAGAGTCATCCACAATTAGTTTCTTCAGACTGTAGTAGTGGTTATGTCCAACATATTTACATTACCTTCTTCTATCTCTTCTATATCAGAAATATTTCTATCATGCAGAACACAAAATTCTATACATTTCAACTTTGTGAAGGACTATAGAACTATTTATTTTACTATACCACAGTGCTCCAAATGACATATACTTCTTTGTCACTCAAAAGCTGAAGAAGAAAGACAATTACGTAAAGGGAAATACAGGTACACTTCATTTTCCAGTGTGAAAATAAAGAAACTAATGTATACTAAAATCACACTTATCATTTCTGCAATATTAGAAGGCAGTTTCAATTACACTGTAACTGTTAAATAAGGCATAAAATGATATGTCCAAAACTGTGGTCTAAAAATATTTTGTACGTAGCTCGCAGTGGTTTCAATTAAATGCCCTACTGTCCTTTATAAGGAAGGAAAAAAGGATTCTTTTGAGGTCATCTGAGATTGGTGTTGGGGTTTGAGGGGAGAAGGAGGGAAGGAGAGGGAGCAACTACACCCATATATCAGTGTCTTAATCATTTGACCAATTTTCACAAAACTTGGTATGACAGCCCAATTTCTTATTTTCTGAATGGGTAATTAACAAGAGAGCATTACAGCAGACTTATGAAGTGAAAGAAAAGGTTGTGGCATTTACTTCTGAGTCCTGAAATGATGTACTTAAATACATCTTCAAAAAGAAACAACTTTCTTATTGGATATTTTTGTACAATGTGAAACAACATGGCAGCAACGATGATAAACTTTTTTTTCATTTTGATGGCAATAACTAATGAACCTTGGTACAGTCATAAGGAATTGAGACAGCTACACACTGTGTATGAAGCCAACAATCAGAAATATTGTATGATGCTGAACTTCCAAGTTATATCTAAGAAATTCACTATATACAGAACCCAGAGCTCTTCATAACATTATTATTATTATTGTTGCAGATCTGCAAGATTAAAAATTTATGTAAAATGAAGGTGAATATAGGTTATTTTTAACCAGTTTTTAAGCAGTATTGGACTTTTCCTACACAAGCAAAAATGGATTTTCAAAATAATGTTGTAAAAAAATATTTAAAAATTAATCTGGTAATCTGCATACACACGTATGTAATAGGCTTGTATTATAAAAGGGTGCAATTAAATATTTAATCAAGGAGGGATAGCTACTACTGTTAAATGTGTATAACGTAAGAATGTGAGTGACATAAATGGGATGGTATGAAAGGCCATGGAGTCTTACTCAGGTGTTTAGTTCAAAAGAATAAAAGACACTGGTCAAATAGTATACAGCAATTTACTGCCTAAATATTATGCAGCCAGCCAGAATAAATAATACAGTAGGACACATAGTTCATCTTTTATCAGCCTCTGGAGCAAATCAACTACAACTTATGTAAACTAAATTCTAACAGTTTAATAATCAAAGAATAAGAGAACAACTTGATGTCACTAGTTATGTTTTATTTCACTTTTTCTATACTCAACATGTTTCAGACATTAATACATCCATCATCAGGAGCCTGCGACTTTTCTATTGAATCACCACATTGGTCGTGTATTCTTGTTTTGATGTGTGTTGTAGTTATCGTGTGGCTGGGTAGGGGTGGTTTCGGTGTAGCAAGCTGAAGCGTGTTACATGGCTACCAAGGATAACCAGAACAAACTAAAATCAAA
>Ga0136643_10014254_pt1 | contig 11919 bp, 9 predicted proteins | sample TergutLab28metaG_FD_96883 | JGI IMG/M metagenome (GOLD analysis project Ga0136643, IMG submission 96883) | Labiotermes labralis P1 segment gut microbial communities from Petit-Saut dam, French Guiana - Lab288 P1 (version 3) (version 3) | ecosystem: Host-associated > Arthropoda: Insects >...
GAACGGAATGAATGACATGATGGTTACGTGATGTAAAGGCAAGATCAATACTGCTATAAACCAATAATATATCGTGAATGCATAGTTATTTCGACTGGAACGAATCGAGACATATTACGAAGCAAGAGAAAAAGGTTGGAGCTTGAAATAAATGCACTCGCCCTACAAACCTCAGTCATCATTCTTGCAAAACAGCGCCGATATTCACTACGTTCACTCACAGCACTTCCCTAAGCTCATTGAACAACCACACGTGCTGCGATCTCCAGACGACTGCCGGAACCCACCAAACTAAAAAATGCGGCGTCTCTCCCGCAGCAGCAACTCTCCCGAAATTACTATACAGCAGTTAAGAGTTCAGCGCGCATAAGCAGGCAGAAAAAAAAAGACAGAAAACTAGCGAAATAAAAGAGACGACGCACAGAAAGGACGAAAGAAAATTCGGTATGTTTAAGGGCACGAACCACACCACGTCGATGGAAAATACGATGGGCTATGTCCCATCGATCGATAACAACATCAAAATGTTTCAGTGAATGGAGAAGGAACAAAACATCGATCCCCTGGACTGAATTCCGGTGTATTTGGCGGATCCATTACTTAATAATAGCACTGCAGTCGCTGAATTCGAAGAGGCATCTAAAAAGCGGATGTGCCAAGAACGTGCTTCGAATGTGAACTCGTGTCGAAGTTGAGACTCTCGTCTTTCTGGGCTGTGACACCATTTCGTTTCGTACGTTATCAACCGTCTCCATCTTCAGATAAAAATGTCAACAGTTTGCTCACTTCGTGAATGAATGAGTCACATGACAAAAACTAATTGCAGTATCTACTACACTATCCTTTGTACAATTTCCACAACGGCTTTGCGATTCGAACAGCTTCCTCTTAATACTTTATGCTCCTACAAACAACACTCACTTCACTTCGTTGTATTCGTATTCACTTAACAATTCTGTGGGACATCAAGTTCTACAATAAATAGTAAAACAACACAAAACGCAGGATTAGCGTAATTAAATTGATAACCAACAAGATGCAACTATTTTGATTTATTTACTTCTAATCAGCTCTTCATGTTTCGGGCGATGTTTTTGCCCATCATCAGGAGCATATTACTGTAACTACAGCTTCTAGTATTGTCCAACGATGTTGCTGCAGGCTGGTGTTGCGTATACGCAACACCAGCCTGCAGCAACAAATAGTTTCATCTTGTTGGTTATCGATTGTAATTGTAAAACGCAGAAATTATTTATTTTAAAAGATGTAGTAAACACTGCAACACTGCAGAGAAGGTAAATTCGACGATATGTTTTAGTGCACCTTCGGGTGAGTTCGAGGTATCAGCCACGCAAGGCACAAAAAAAAAGTACAGAATAATATGAACGGCTAACGCTTACTGCACAAAGCCAGAGACAATTTTGCGGAAATTTAACATAAAATTCTCTTCATTTGAGGCTGCTGTACGAGTCATTCGAGTCCCTTTGTTTCCGTGTTGATATAAAACAAAAGAATCTCCTTGAAATTAAACTACAGTTGGAAACTTTTCACAGGATCGCAACTTTAAACACTGAAGTCAGAAAAATAAAAAAGAAACCCTTATCTATAAAAATATGTAGAAAAGTTTGGAAAGGCTGAAATTTCAATACTTCACAACTTCTTAATTAATATTCCAAGGATGAATACATCATTAAGTCCTTATCCGCTGTTCCTCGATGCAACACTGACCAGCTAACCACGGCGATGATGACACCAAAGCCACAGGTCAAATTACGTCAACCTGGCTACCACTACCACTCGCCCACAACATCTTGCTTCTGAAGTCTGTAAAAATATCCCCACCGTAACATTGTTGCCCTCATATTATGTCTCGATTTAATGTATTTTAAATACAACAATGTTATTTCTTACTTTACTGTAATGTATATAGATATTCCACAGTATAAAATGATCAGTCTAAAACTTAAACCAAATAAAAAGTTCTTAAACTCGAAACACTCTCCTTGCTGTGTTAAAACAAATTTACCTCTTACTACATCCGCACTGAGCGTAGCTTCGTCTTAAAAACACAGTTTTTCAGAATCCAAGCAGCATTTCCTCTAAACTCACTCTATTCAGTATCTGTCAGGTGCCCATGCCCAGAAATACAAGAATATCGTAGAACAACAAATACATCTTCATTTCTCAACTTTCCAAACTCGTCACTCAAAACGTATTTACCATAACGTCCTTTACTTAAAGTTAAATAGCTGTTTTAATATATTCAACATACCCTCCGTTTTGACAGCATGATCGTACAAGAAGATAAATGCTCATACCTGAAACAAAAGAAAAAGGATTTTAACTACAAACTGTTAGGTTAAAAAGACGATTTTGATCATGTTTACACACACACAAAACACTCTAGGAAAGCTCACGTTGCGAGGAATATGACATCCTTAGGAGATTTCCAGCACGTACTTTGAAGTTACAATGACCCTACGAAGTGAGTCAACATGTATTTTTTTTAAATACATACATTTCATATATTCACAACAAACGTACTTGTCATCGCCTTATGACAATTTGCATGAGACCGTCCGCCACTTCACTTCCACCTGCTGAAAACACAGCGATTATTGTTTACCACCGTGCATCTTCTGTAACTGATGTTGTCTGTAATCTTCCTCAAATATGAGGCAGATGCCAGGTTACAGTGAGAAGCAGACATGCTGGTCTCTCAGAGGCCTTCAGCCACAGCTACTCCCCTTCAAATTAACAGTTCTTAAGTCGCTGCAATCGTTAGCGTTCTGGATTCAACTCATAGACATAGGGCCAACCAAAGGTTTTCTCTCCAAAGGACTAATTACCAGACGAATCTCTTCCCACCAGTGAAACAGTCCTTAGCTGAAACACGTCTGGGTTTTAACCAATACGACTATACCCGTCAGCGTAAAACACACAACCTATAACAATTTACAGGACACTGTACATTGCAATTTAAGCGTTTCGTAAGAAAAGACAGATTTAACACGGGGGACAACCTTGGGCTTCGTGCAGGTCCTCTTTCATGTTTACTGTTTTTGGCTTTCAGTTGATCCTATTCACTTCGCAGTCAACGTTGACTGAATTCTTCAATACTGAAGAAGAAGGAAGTACGTTCCTCCGAAACATCGACCTATTCGGTGTCAAAATCGAAAAGACCGCGTTACGAAAAATTCAGAAATCTTAATTTATTATGGCCGAAACGAATTAAAAGAACGGCCGCACACGAAATTGAGGAAGACGTGAACGATACAGTAATTTGATACTTCGGAAAGTAGATCAGAAATAACTGAAGGTTTCGAAATGTGGTGTTGGAGATGGATGGGGATCATCTGCACCGATCATGTGAGATATGAAAAAGTATTAAAAAATTTCAAGGAGGAAACGAAGATCCTGCTACGCAACGAAGATCCTGCTACAATGAAAAGAAGGAAGGCTAACTGGATTGATCACATCTTGCGTAGGAACTGCCTTCTAGAACACGTTATTGAAGGGAAGACAGGGACGGGAAGACGAGAACGAAGATGTAAACAACTACTGCATGACGTTAAGGAAACGAGAATACAGTAGAAATTGAAATAAAAAGCAATTATATACTCCCTGGATAATTCGCTGTGGACTTGTAAGACAGACTGCGTGGTGGTGTTGGAAGGGGTGGTGGTGGTGGTGGTGGTGATTAGGATGATGATGATGATGACGACGATGATACTGCCCGTGACAGATCGATTCTAAAATACCAATGCATGGACGCAGTAACCGCGGTACAATTATCTGTTCGCCGTATGTCACCCTTGAAGAACCTCCGCGAAGAAAAGCGAAAGAGAATGTTAATGGCATGGGGGTGGCAAAATATTAGATGATCCTTAGCACACATGATATCGAGAGGAATTCTTGGATACCCAGCTTCTCAATTTCAGGTGAAAGAAAACAGTTTTTTATCGGGTAGGAATGATCTTAATATAATCCACAACAACAAAAACAACAACAACAACAACAATAATAATGGCAAATAAAAATAACAAAACCAATAAATGTCTTTAGAACACATTCCATTCCACCCACTCGGCAGTGCTGTTCCATATCACAGAACTTGATACGACTTCATTTAATTCACCATCGTGAGAAAGATGCCGTTTCCATATTTCCATACGAATTGGCAGCTATCTTTTCCACGAAGGAATGTCTGCGAGAGCCAGTATATCAAAGGTGCATATATTCTAAGCGCCATTGCATTATAGTAACCCTGTAACATCGGGATCACGTCTCAGTGCAGCATTTCTTAACCTTTACTTGCCTGTGGCAATATGAATTCATGCATGAAAAATATGAAAGGTATGATAAGAACTATTCTTCTACTGGCTGCATAATAAATCCAACATACAAGTCCGAAACGTATCGTAAAAAGAGCTTCGAATGGTACTAGGAACTCTACAGCATTGCACGGCAAGGGCGCATCGTACCGGTGACCGAATAATACAAGAATATGTAATCTTCCCCCCATTTGGCTTCAGCGTGTGTCCCGAGAAAAGCTTCACGAAGAAAAACAACACTGTTAACATTTACGTAAGCGTCAAATAATATTAGGCCAAGCATAAAATCAAAACTATGGGCCTAAACATGTACTATGCAATCAAATAACATCATTCCGGATTATCACACCGTGTCGGATAATAAATTATTGGAATTTTTTCTGGACGTAATCCATCCAGCCGAACTATGGCCTGGGGTCAACTCAGCCTCTAACAGGAATGGGTACCAGGAATACGAGTATATCCTGTAGAGTAGAGACAACCTGTGCGAGGGACTGACAACCTTGCATCCTTCATGTGCCGATCGTCTAGAACATCTGGGAACCTCACCCTCCTACAACCCTAAGGAACTGTCCAGGCCTGTAATGGTATAGCACTGTAGGACGGTAAATTTGGCACGGCTCTCTTCGAAAGTGTTCGAACAAACTTATTTTGCTACAAGCTGTCATGACACTGCAGTCTCTCACTAAAGCAGTAACTGAGGTTAAAGTCTGACAGCTTACGGACACTACTTGTTTCAAACGTGTTCATTACCGATGTCCATATTCTGCAGTTAATATTATATTTATTTATTTGCTTGTTTGTTACATGTCCGAATCTTCTACGCAGAGAAATAATTAATTCTCTCTTATCATTAAACAATCAATTCTACTGTTTTAAATATTTTTTGCCTGTAGAATTACTGCCTCAACTCTCCCGCATTAAACAGCGTTCTTTATTTACCTTTGATTTCTATTTCCTATTATCTTTTACACAACAAAATATTAAAACATAAATAAAGCGCAGAAATCATCAAAACCAATTGGCATTTACATACTAACACTGTGTGGGCTTATTGTCTTCAATAACGGAAAGAATAACAAACGAAGAGCAACATTGCTTTATGCTGCAGATAAAATTGTAAGTCTGCACAATTATTCACAATATCTGTAACCACAACTAGTTAGAGCTCCACTGTTTTTTTTATACATTCTGTGGGCCGTGCATCATGATATATTTGTGTAATAAGGACCAACAAGATGAGCTCTACTTAATTTATTTCTATAATCACCCTCTCTACATGTTTCGAATAGATGAACTATTCATCATCAGCAGGTAGTTTACTGTATATGAAGCATATGGTATTTATCATGCATCTGCGTTGACTAGCCGCTAGCACGATCAGAGTGCATCTTGTTGGTCCTTATAGCACGCATTTTAGCTCCATCTCGTGAAAAATTCACACCTTGAAACCCTCCAAATAAAGCAATGCTTGCGAGATTTGAGGTATTCACGTGGACGTTCTTAAATATTTCAAGTGTTTTGGCAATTAACGCCATGTCGACTGTAAAATAGTAATCGACGTTTCGGAAGATCCTTATGCCTTCAGCTTCTGAGTCAAGCACATCTCAGACACCTAGGGCTGCTTGCCGTTCAAACGAAGGCATGCCGGTCCTTTGAAACGATAGTGACAATTTACCAGCCGTCATGGTGCAATATCCCACGAGACATGAATCTACAAAATTAACACAATTTAATGCAATTTAATGTTACCTACAGCTTTTCTAACGGTAAATCGCTTCGGATAATACAGATAAATTCGAATTTTGACGTTTTGTTGACCGTGCATCTCAGTATATTTATCTCAGTATTTAACCAACTTGATGCACAAAATTTTGTTTCACAATAAATTTTATTTCATGCCTCTACATGTTTCGAGCACATGTGCTCGAAATATGTAGAGGCATGAAATAAAACTTATTGTGAAACAAAATTTTGTGCATCAAGTAGGTTAAATACTGAGATAAAGATAGATTCGTGTCGAACATCGTGCAGACTAACATTTGTACTTGATTTACACAAAATAAAATAAAAATTCGCATTGTAATTTCAGTAACTCGACACGTATCAGGTTCTTTCTCCCTCCCCTACGTGTGCTCATCCTACAACCATCCATTTGATCTCCCTAAAAATATTAGATGAACACCGAAAGTTACAAATTTCTTACAATTTCATTTTCTCCACCTACGTTTGGTTTTCCCTATCTAATATCTGAATATTCTCCTAAGAACAACATTCCCAAACACCCGAAATCACTCAAATTACTCAAAGCCCAAATTTTACTAACACAAATTCTAAAAGTTAAGTACATAGTCTGGTGTTTATGACCCTAGAATCGCTATACGGTGGCCGCGCGTTCTAAGGCGTAGGTCTCCGAACTCTCGCGGGTTCGAGTTCCGCCGGGATCATGGTCGTCGGTCTCTTACGGGGTAAAGGTCTCTGTGACGGACCAATCCCTTCGTCCAGAGGAATCCTGCCGAGTGTGTGTCATTTAGTACGACCAGGTGCAACAATAACCCTCTACACCTAAAATAAGTAGGTAGAAAGAGGTCAGAATAAGAAAGAAAGAAAAAAAGAAAGAAAGCAAAGACTCTAGAACCACTAAACACCACATGAAATATGTATATTGAAGAGCAGATGAAATAAAAAATCATAACAAAAATATTTCTGTATATTTCGCAGTAAATACAGCAGTATCAATTGTAAATTATATGACAGTACGGAAACAACGTATCGAATATCTCTAATAATTGGGAGGCACTAAAATGTAAAACAAATTCTATGACACTATTTGGACACTAGAGTTGGTTCTACCACAAAGCAATAAATCCACCCACTTCTACAATTGCTCTCCTTCCGGTACCACATTTACACTACAAGGCCTACACAATATAAAATATCAAACAGCCGCCATGTCCAGTTCACTGACCGGTTCAACTACTCCCAAGCGTTCGATAATTCCTGTAATCATATATTTTCTACAATCTGAACAATATCTTCCAGGACAATGTGTAATAATCTGCTCCAAAGACAGTTTCATACGCCTGCGGATCTTCAAAACTAATCATCCTACCATACATTTTAATATCACTTCCTTGTCTTCTCGATTTTCACGTCAAAGTTACACAAGAAGTTTCTATACCAAATTTCTTTACTCACACGCCATCTCTACTATCCCAGTCATACGCCACAAGCTTTGAAGACTATCAGATTTCACTTCGGTATTGCAGTCTCGGCTTTGTTTATGAAAGTTACACAGTGTATAGCTTTGAAATCGCGATTCATGTGTCCCTCAAGGGCAATTAATATATACCAGTGGACAAGTCGTACGGTTATCTGTAGAAACCATAACTTGCAATGTAAACCGTCAAATATGCCTATTAAATTTCCAAAGGGCATTTCACTAGTGAAATAATATTAACAAATGCAACAGCTAAAATTAATGAGGAATACGTGTATATCACATAGCTTCTGTACACGCATGAAACAGCCTTCAAAACAAATACTCTTGACCCTGAAACCAACGGCACAAATAACGACTCGCTGACACGATTTGTTTCAAAACGCAAGGCACAACGCATTCCTTGCAGGCTGAGCCATTTTGCAAGCTACAACAACGACTCCCCTTTGTGGTTCTTATACAACCTATGTAAGCATCCGCCATCGTGCAGCTGCAGGCCTCCTCTGAAATCACATGGTAATCGGAGATAATGGATTTAATAAGGCGGACGCGAGAACTGGACGCTGCAACAGGTAAGAAATTCTGTTTACATTTTACGCCAACTTGACGTGGCCTTGCTCTTTAAACGAAGTAATGAAAAAACGTAAGGTAGAGATAAACCAGTCGAAAGAGGTAACAGTAATTTCACAATGAGTCTGTCATAGAGTACGTACCGATAACACATGAGGATGATTTTACAGTTTTAAATTAAAAGTTCAATCGTGATTGGTGTACGGAAGAAAGCATTGTCTACTTCGGAAACTTACCACAAAGTGGCGTGTTGCCTGTTACTTCTTGCAAACCCGACCGACTGACTCCACTGAGCAGAATCCCTCCTGAAGAGCTAACATGTCCTCAGCTAGAAAATAAACTTTCCGCACTTTATGGAACCCTGGAAGTGCATTCGTAAGAGCCCGCCGTCTGTACCTATCCTCAGCCAGATCAACCCAGTCCATGGCCCCCATCCCACTTCTTGAAAATCCAATTTATTATTTTCCTCCCCTCCATGCCTAGGTCTTCCAAGTAGTCTCCCTCTCTTAGGTTTCCCCACCACAACCTTGTATGTATCGCTCTCATCCCCCGCCCATCTTATTCTTCTTGATTTGATCACCTGACAATGAGACATTCATTCAAATCCGGACGTCAGTATTGAAGACATTAACTAATCGATTTTTAAGAAAATCTGTAAGAACAATAAATCACATATCCATGCACGTTGAAAGCGAAAGAATATTAGCTCCATGGCATCAGTATCGTCGTCACGAGGGCTATGTAGGATACACGTCTGAAGCAGCCCTGTACGGCGTTAAGACAGCGATGGCTTTACAGCAACAGGCCTTCGAAAAATAATCCATATTTACTCAATCAGGTCTTCATTAAAGTATAAAGTATGAACAAGGCGAATGCGGGAAGATTCGCGTTGCAAATCCTAGTAACAAACATTCAGGAGTGGCTAAGATCTCTACAAATCCTAACATTCTTTAACACCGATCTACCAACTCTACTACAATTCTGGTACTACAAATATATAAGATACAATAGGGGCTATAAATTTAAACACATCTCTGAGATGACAACAGTCAACGTCTTTGAACAAGTGTGAATAAATGAAGCAACGGATTACCCCACCGAATGTCTTTGAAGATAAGTTCTAAGAATTCATGAGGAGTTTCTCGAATGAATACTACTAGGGTCTTCTACAGGCATGCCAAATAGATTTACCTACCTAACGGAGAAAGAACAGCACGTTATTAAGAACAGCTCCGAATATCTCAATTCCCTCAACAAATAAATACTAGACTATCTCGCTTCCACCAACAACGACAAAATTATGAAAAAATGCTTCATGTGTTCTGCTACATAACTTTTATTTGTAAATGCTTAATACGAATGACCACAAAGGTTTCTGAAAATTTAGTGTTATACAAATTCGGAAACTGTATGTACACATGGGCTATTTACAGATATGTAAATCATGTAAGTTTAAGAACCACTGCAATAAGGCACACTGAAAGTTATTTTCCTGCAGAATGAAATAACTCCCATGACGGTAAACAGCGCAGTATTTATTCCTATCCAGCCCTTAAGTTGACGTAGCATTTGTCCAGGTAACATCAAATATTCTATGGCGTAGCTTTACTTTTCTCACGAACACACTGAACAGAGATATGCTTTAAGATAAGGAAGAATCCTCGCCTACGCCTGCCGAAGGGTATAAGCCGAAGACTTCTTCTGGTTTCACATGCCTTATTCTTCTGGATGGATGAAAAAACTACTGTGCTAAGCAACAAAATATTCATGTAGCCGAAAACTCTGTACACTATGAAACATACCACAGAATCAACACATTTAGACCACACTCTCAGCTAAAAACGTCAAGAGAAATCTTTACTAATCTTCACCTACCCTAGTGGAATTAACTGAATGTGAAGGTGGGTCCTTAAAATCAGAATTTCGTAAGCCTGTAGTTTCTACTTTGAATAACGAAATTAGCATAACAAAGGAAATAATATTGCACCTATTAAGAGAAGGAGAGAGAAAATCTCGCTGCAGTAACATCCCAAAAACGATTACAGTCAGAAGTTCATTTCGAGCACTTTGAAGAACTACTGCAGACATTATCTGGAAGCTTCCATTCCGTGTATTTTTTTTCACAAATTAGGTCTGTATTACAGCAACAAAATGCATACATGCAATAAAATACATGTATTAAACATCACCTTTTCAGCTACAACTTAACATCTTAAGTTCCACGTTGAAAAAAAACACGATTTTCAAGTAACTGTATAAAAGTTGCAAACCTGTTTAATCTAACAATAGTTTTGAGCGCACAAGAAAGTTCTTCCTGAAAATGGCGCAATACGCGCCGAAACATGTGGGAGAAGAGTGATAATTAATACCTGTATTGTAATGTATATGTGCATTTTGTAGGTGTATTAAGGGCAAAATGCTGCAGACAATGTTCACTCCAAGCTGACGAGTAAGGGCTGCTAGGTGCGTTGGGGTGGGGAGGTTAAATATGTTTCCAGTTGGTCCTGCATGCATTTCTAGCAGAGTGGGAATTTCGAGGGGGCTGAAACTATGAACTTTTACCGGAAACCTTTGAGAATTAGAGCGAGGACGGTGTGGTCTGCTTAGCAAGGAAACGTTTCAGAACAAATCTCTTTTTTTTGTGTGTGTGCACCCGGCTTGCATCACATTGAACTCTAAGTGTAGTTTTAGCCAGGGAGTCATCATAACTCAATCAGAGTGTAAGCAAGCAAGCTCAACGACAAAAATTTTTCCCCTTTTCACCCCTCCTGACTAGATGTGGAGCCCCGCGACCTTCTCTCCAATGGATAACAAAAGACACTCATACGGGGCTAAAGCGACAGCTCTGTGAAGTTAAACTGATCATTCGCCTTCGTCTAACGATAATGTAAAGGATATGTGGAGTCTTACCTCCCGCTCATAAGTATGACGTACTGTTTAATTAATCAAAAGGACAAACGTGCCTCTGCATTTATTGACATGTCTGACATTATTGCGCAGTCATATGCCAAGTACCGAAATCTGACAGAGGTCAGCCTATGTCGACATCTTTAAATGAACCGGATTTAATTAGACACTAAAAATTTAGTCGCACAACCACCGCGGTTTCTATTTTCATATACCAAAACCACAATTCAAGCATAGTCTACATACAAATGTAACAATGAATCAAGTATGCCACGGGAACGAATACCACAGCCGAACTGCCAACAATTACTGGTGTCACTCAGTGGTCCCGGTAGACAACCGCACTGGACATAATAGGCTACAGTCTGTACCATATTGAATACGAGTATAACAACAGCTTAACGGCATGTCACAGGAAAACTAATTAGTGAGGTACACGTAACTGGCTAACAGGTGACAGCTACATATAACCTCATGCGACAGACCGCCAGTTTTGGCCGCTACTTCAAACCCATGAGAACTCCAAACGTAAAACTTTCACGATGCTGTGGCGTGCGTCGAAGTTCAGTTTCATCCCATCACAGGTTGTCTCAAAGCAGTGTGTGCGCGCGCGCGCGCGCGCGTGTGTGTATGTGTGTGCGTGTGCGTGCAGACACAGCACCACACAAATCAATCAGTGTCACGTGTTTAGATAACATTTCACCTTGATCAAGTCCGTCCCTTGATAGTAACAAATTACGCAGGCGAACCCCCCCCCCTCCCCCCCCTCAGCATTCCTTGGTGACGCAAGCTTCACTCCGGAGTGTTCCAAACTATACACACAGAACAGCAAGAACTAATGGCATAGCACAACAAATGTCCAATCTTTCCTACAGTGTGTACGATATA
>Ga0136643_10014256_pt1 | contig 11917 bp, 7 predicted proteins | sample TergutLab28metaG_FD_96883 | JGI IMG/M metagenome (GOLD analysis project Ga0136643, IMG submission 96883) | Labiotermes labralis P1 segment gut microbial communities from Petit-Saut dam, French Guiana - Lab288 P1 (version 3) (version 3) | ecosystem: Host-associated > Arthropoda: Insects >...
GTACAGCGAAATTAATGTGACTTTTTATAGTGTGACTTTAGCAAGGACGATATGGCTCCCTGATTATGGTCCTAGGACCGAAACATGTCGGAGCGTTTTTAATGTTTTAATGTGTAAATTTTATAAATTTTATATATGTGCATTAGTTGGTGTAATAATTGAGTAACTCGACAACATGCACGGTGTAACAACGAAAATTAAAAAAAATCCGCATAGTTTTGTTTAAATACTGCAACCAAATTGTTATCGACTTCTAACGTTGAATAAAAAGTTGAATAACGATCTGCTGTATTCATGCATTACAGCTGAATCAACATTTTGTGCTCTTGTCTGCTGATCTCAGAACAGTGTTTTGCCTTGATTCTTTATTCACGCTCTGAAAAAAGTCACTTTAAAGTTATGTAAAATTCTAACAAGTTAAATATAACACTTCACGTTGCATATTGTCTAAACTGAATTAAGATTCACGTGCATGCACGTAGAAATCACGTAGGAGGGAAATTTACCGTTCTTGGTTAAGGGTAAAAAACGTGACTGCCCGTGAGGCTGTCCAAACAACGGTAAAACAGCGTGATGTGATTCAGCGTGAGTCAACTAGGGGGTGAAACTGGCGGACCACGCAGCCATGCTGGGGTACCAGGTTGTGAAAATAAAAAAATAATTGGGTAAAGGCATGTTCAACGTCTTCACACTCTTGATTTTGGTAAGGTGGTGATACTTTCACTCCCATCTCCATTTTTCGCTTGGAAGCTGCGTCAATGATTTTTTATAGTGAGGCGGAGTGTCGTCATGATACTCATGAATAATTTTGTGAATATCTGTTAGTTTGTTAGTTGTCGTATGATAACAAACACATGGAGAGCTGGAGTTTATTACAGCACAAGCCTCGCTCTGGTTTTTTGGGTTTTCGAACGAAGAAAGGAAGCAAAATATGTTATATGAAAAAGTAAAATGAGTTTGATTCGTACCGTCACTCCCAATGAAATGCTATATGCTGTAAACTACTGATTTCGGAAGTATTTTAAGGCTAAGGTTAGAGTACAAATTCTTAACATTAGGAGATAAAATGTTATATTTGTCACTTGCTCTGTGGATTTAGCAGTTGAATCACATTTTAAATAAGCTCATCCAAAAAATAACATGTATTAACTGTGTGTCGCCAAACGAAGCAAGAGATGAAAGTCCATACGTCCTAGAGCAGGAACCATTCTGTCTACTCATCGGGTTTGTAATTTCGAATTCCGCTGTATAAACTAATGTATGATGGACGCATTTTTCATAATGCTTTATCATTACAGTTTATAATATTGTGAGTACAAAATGTGTCAAGTCCAGAAACCTATTTGATCCATTGTATACAAAAAATTCTCTGTGATGAGAAGTGCAGTCGATGCATATATGTAGTACAAAGTAGTGTCCTTTTATACAGGACGAGGCGTTTTTGTTCAAGAACCGTGATTGATGGCAATAATCAAACTTTGAAACTTTATGCAAATAAAACGTCAGTGGCAACTATTGGTTGTAGTGTTACGACAGATATCTTAACGGTGAATGATGCGTATTTGTCTCACACACAGATAAAGATAATTTAACTATTTCAAGCACATCGGTTAGTCTATGGACCACCTGCTGTAATAGCATGTCGCTCTGTGTTCACCCCACAGAGTATAATCGTTGGACTTGCAGGACTCTCCAAACAAAGAGCAATATATTGCTGTTAAACAGCACAAACGTATTTATGAACTGTACTTTGAAGTAGGCCTATTCTTTAGAAGTTTCATAATTAAAGCTTTCAGCTTGTCCATTAAACAACATCGTTTTTGATTGTGTATCATATTATGTGAAGAGAAGCCACTAGATTTCACGGCCGTGACACTTCTTGGGATGTGACGCCGTGTAGTTTGGCAGAAATTTCAGAACATTTTGGACGAACTACCTTCTTCCTTCTTCAGGATTTAACACTGATGATGGAGACAGCATATATCTGCGAAACGTTAATAAATTCCTACCAGACTAAGGCATCACATTCCGACACACTTTAATCGTCAAGAACAGAAGAATTGTCATGATTTGTGAGTGTTTGAGTGTTTGAAACAGAGAGCAATGTTTCGGTTGAAATAATAAGAGAAACATAATCATAGGGACTTCTGCTGCTAATACGACAAAGTTTAATGCCGTGTACATGAGAGTGTAACTTTCCAGGTATTTTTTACGAATTAAAAAATATGTTTTGTGTGGATGCTATATCCGTCCGTCTGTCTGTCCGAGATCAAGTATGAGGATTAATGTTTATTGAACTGGGTGTAGAGGTTATTTATACACATTTTTCAGTCGCACGTGAATTTCTCGAAATTTGTCAATTGACAGCTTATTTTACTTGAGGTCCAAAATGAATTTCTATCTGTAATTACCACATTTATTGTAAAATTTTGGTGACATGCGGGATACACTGCCGGTTGGGTGTTGAGTATCATGAAAATCTGAAGAGTGAAAATTGTACCTAAGGGCGTGAATGAAAATCATGAAAATCCGTCCAGTGGGAGCTGAGTTGTTACACGCTTTCGGGCGGACAATTAGACATGACGAAGATAATGGTCGCAATTTTGCGAACGCACCTAAGTCCGTATTCTGAAAATCTGGAAGGAAGTGGCCATTTGGGAGATACAGTTGTGGATGAGAAAACAATATTAAAATGTTATGCCGGGACAGAAAATTTCCCGACGAGCTGATCATCTGCTCCATGAAGATTCTGCAAGCAGTTAAACGGAAGAAACTTCATGGGTGTGAAATCCAACGAAACTTATAATATTACTGCTCGGCAGAGGTAAAGCACAAACGATGTGAGAACTATAATGAATAATAATTTACCTGTGACTACCCTGACGTTTGCTGTTGTTGTAGTTTTGTAAATGTAGGTTGTCACACACAAACTGTAGCATTGGCGGTCTTACCTGCTGCTACGTCAGGCAGAGAGTCAATTGTGAAGCCATTTGTATTCTCACCAGCTACTAAAACAAGGCAGCAAATGTACGTGCAACTTAATATTGAGGCGCTTCTGTTGTTTGCATCCTGGAAACTGTTCAGATTGCTAAATAATTTAATCCAATATTGTTATACATTTATTTTTGTTTACATTTTTTCAATATTGTGTAACGCAATTTACAGTGGTACTGTCTGTTTTTTATATTTCTTCATAGAACTATTATGTATATATCTGTGTTGATTTTATTAAATTTAATGATGGTCCTTGAATATAAATTGTCAACTCATCGGAACATTTTGTAATTGCTGGATTGAAAACAATGCGTCATAACCCATATTTGTGTATATTCACAAATTCTCTGCATACCAGTTTTCACACTCATGGATACAATTAATATTAAATATTTTAATTGGTCGTTCTGTTTTTCCTAATTTTATATTACGTAAATCGCTTGAAGAAATACGGCAGTCGTATTACCGACTGATCTAGTTACCGATGACTCTGCAGGACTACTATTTTGACTCTTAGTAATCAAAATAGTTATGAACCTACGTAGCTCTTCACATTAAACATCTGTTATTCTTATTAGATTTTTACTTCAATTTTCTGGACAAATTTGCTTAGAACCCCCCAATATAAAATTTAACGAAAATCTGTGTAACGGGGGCCGATTTCTATGCGGACGGATGGAGAGGCAGAGGAACGTAAAACCTGAAAACCGGAGTACCTGACATGACGAACCTTATAGTCGTTGTTTGAGACTATACAAGCGCACCAACAAGGTATAAAAAGCGTTTGCGAGAACTGGCTTTGAGGAAGGAGACAGACCTGTGTAAGATAAATCGTTGTGCAAGGAACAGTCCAGTGCATGGGGACCTAACAGCGTTTCAGCAAGAGAAATCAAGGAATTTAGAGCGCACATCAAGTTGCTGTGTTTGGCTGCACGTAATGTGAAAAAAAAACAGGATTTCTTACTCAAATGCAGTCTGCGACATCCAAATTATGTTACACTAGAGATGGAAATTGTATTTAAAGTCAAAATACAGTATCACACGACTGAATGGCGTATACTACAAGTGTAAACATCTTGAAATGGAGATATGAAATGAAAGTGGTACATCACTTCAGATGAATCATGTCTACAGATGCTGGGTGGAGACAGTGGCCCCCTGGGATGTGACGCATGTAATGTGGCACACAAGAACCAACTTTCTAGATGAACTTGCCTGTTTGTCTACCAAACTACGTGGCCTCACATGGCAGAATATTATAATGCGAATAGCCACCTATATTAAACCCCACAAACTGTCTCAGAGCCATTCTGTTTATTATAACCATTTATTCTTAGTCTAATCATTTTTAAGGAGAAATTACCAAGTGAGTTTAATGATTAATTTTGGATTTGGTCCAATTTTGAGGAAAGTTTAGTCTAAAAAATGGAATTTTTGGATTTTGGGTTTTCACCGTCCAGAGGGTGTAGAATGTGTTCTTCTCTATTATGACACTGTGTAGTGTATTTGGTGGATAATATCGTTTCGGAGAAACTGCTGCCTCCATCTTCACAACAAAACTGGAAAATTGAGTAATCGTGATCTTCCACCAAAAACGTTGCTAGCCGCATGCAGACTACACGGCCACAGCCCAGCAGAACGTAAATAGAGTATGAATATTTTATTTTTTGTGTCTTTCTATTCAGTCTATAAACCGTCATTCTACTGAAATTACTTGAGAATACCGTGATTCACACTCAATGGCTGCTGATTTGAATGCGATTACTTTACAGACCACTTGCTCTAAACTGCGATTTCCCTTGCTTGGAAGAAATATTTTCTCTTTTGCTGATGAACATGTGATCTCCGTGTAAGTGTTTGTAAATTGTGTCCTGTAATGAATCGTTCGAAAACTATCATAATTCCAAGTTATTCAACTACAACAGCACTTTAAAGAAGGGGGAGGGCGGAATTAAAGAAGTTCGCAACGCAATCCACTGAAGACATCTGATCGTGTCCACAAATAAAGCCATGGGGCAGGGAACGACGTCAGAAACCAATATTTTGGAGCAGACTAAATTACTCGTCGTTTTAGCAACGCCAAACTTCGATACCTTGCTCGCAAGGACCTGCCACTAGACCCTACCCTGAGCCAGATTAATCCATTCCACACCCCCCGTGTCCTCTTTCCTTAAGGTTCATATTCGTAGTGCCCTCCCCTTTACATCTAGGTCTTCCGTGTGGCATATTTACTATAGGTTTTACCGCCTCAATCCTGGTAGCATTTCTCTTCCCTCCTAACTTTGGCCGCACGCCCTACTCATGCCTCCTCCATTCATTTGATCTTTCTAATAGTAACTACGAGGAATGCAAATCATGAAACCTCTCAGTAGTGCAATTTTTTCAGCCGTCTGTTGCTTTCTTCCTTATACACTCATAAATCTTCCTCAGCACCCCGTTCTCACACGCCTTCAACCTATTTCTTTTCCTAATATGGGAGACCGAATTACACGCCAATGCAGTATAAAAACAGACATTTTTTTCTATGTGATATTCATCAGGTCTTACGTAGCAGAAGGAAGGAAAAGATTATAAATTCTGTATTAAGAAGTTTTCACCGAATTTAAAGTGATTGAATTTATCTCTGCAAGAAATTGTTTCTCTATTTGCCCCGTACATTGGAAATAGTTCAAATTTTCAAAGTATTTACTGATGTTCTACTGCGATTTCTTTTCTCGTGACCAGAAGTAAAATAGTCCTTTTTTTTTCGTTGTTACTGAACCGTAACACAAACATAGATATTCTGTCTTAAGCTAACAGAGCTACCGAATGTGTTATTTATTCAGATAAAATACAATAAATTATTGGAATTTAATATGTAAAACATAAATAAAATTTTATATTTAAACGTACTTGATATTTTCTTCAGAATTTTTTATGATATTAATGATGTACGTCAGCACAACTGTTTATTATTACACACAGTCATCTTCAGGCCTATTCTTTATAGGTGAAGTCACAGAATGCTATAAAGAATAGGCCTGAAGATGACTGTTCAATAGTCGAAACATGTAGCCTACATAATTACCTTGTGTAATAATAAACAGTTGTGCTGATGTACACTATTAATATCGTAATACGTATCCAAGCACATCGCGATGCCTCCATTCAAGTTCTTCAAGTTCTTTAGAATTTTGTTTTGTATGGACTTTTGAAAAAGTAGAGTGTTGCTCACATTGAATTCTAAACATGTTTGTCTTCCTTCCAGATTTGAATTAAAATGTATATATTGCACTGTAGTTTAGTATTCAGCTGTTTGCCTTCGGTAGAAGGTTTCAGTCAGAGAGCAGTCTGAAGCGTAGTAAAATGCTAAACTTGCAGACCTAAACCTCTGGACATTACTTTCCACCTTTAACAAAAATTGGATATTATGTTGTTAAAAATCTTAGAAGGATTAGAAATAACTGCTAGACATCAACCTATGCATGCAGAAACTGAATGGTGAAAGTTATTTTCGTAAGTTATCTACATAGTGGGCCCTGTTCCTGTCCGTTACACCATTTTTGTATATTCAGAGGACCGTGCATCGTGATATATCCTTATAATAAAAGCCAACGAGATGCACTATTTCTCAAATTTATTTTGGTAAAAACTTTACATGTTTCGGACAGATCTACTGTCCATCATCTTGAATCTCAACACTGTATACACGCAGTAGGTATTTGTCATGCTAGTTCTGTTGACTGCTAGAGAGGTCAGATCCATTCTGACCTCGCTAGCAGACAGTCAACATAACTAGTACGACAAATAACTATTGCTGTGTACACAGTGTTGAGACTCCTGATGATGGACAGTAGATCTGTCCGAAACATATAGAGTTCTTTATCAAAATAAATTTAAAAAATAGTGCATCTCGTTAGCTTTTATTATAAGACCATTTCTTTTCCTCAGCTTCAACAACGCTTGAAGCATTCAAACATTTTGGACGTGTTTTCACGTTCCCATGGGGTTCTTTTCGCTGTCATATTGAAATGTCTGAAGTATATGACTGTACGACCGTATGAAATATAACAACATAGTATGGAAACAGGAAAATTTTGTGTTTGGTTCAAAAATCATTTAGAAACTGATAATAGCTCTGTTTGTCATTATTTGCGCCACCTTCGTGGAACCATGACCACGCTCACAAGAGCCATCCACTGGTCCTGATTATGATCCACATTAATCCATTCCATAACCTCTTATTATATTTTTCAATTGCTAACTGTATTTTTATCCTCACTAGTACGTTTATGTCTTCTAAATGTGTAGAGGTTTACCGGACATAATTTTGTACACACTTTTCAATTCATCCAAGCCTTAAACATTTCCTGCCCATCTTATTCTCTTTGATCTGCACAAGTCAGTAACGCAAGTGAGTAGTAAGGACAACGAAGCTCTTCAAGGTGCAGTGATTTCCAACTTTCTGTTACTTTCCTTAGGCCCAAATATTTTAAAAATCTTCTCCATAAGAGCTTCGTCTATATTCTTCCCACAGGGTGTGATGCCAGATTTTATGTCCATATATTGTAAAGGTAATATTGTTTCCAAACTTGACTTTAGATTTTGAGATGCAAGGTAGTGTGATCAAAAAGGGACCAGAATAATAAAACTAATCCCCGAATTTAATTTGTTCTTCATTTCTTTGTAACTACAATTTCGACGACTTTTTCATATTCAATGTTTAACACCCTGGAAGTATCTCTTAATTATTATAATATATTTGTCACATACCGTAACCCTGTTCTGTAGATTAATGTGCGGTCATTAGGTTACAGCTCTCTCCACGAACTGAAATACCACCACTTGTTGACTGTATAGGCTGCTTATTTAATAATCAATAAATATATGTACAGCCGGGAACAGCAGTTCCTAATTTACATAGTGATAGCTCGGTTACTGAAGTGACTGCCGTCAGGATGGCTCGTTTACTGTACAGGTAAAAACTGGAATTTCTTGTCGTAGCACCAAGAAACCAGCTCCTGATCATTATGTAGAGCAGCGGTTCCCAAACGTTAACGGTTCACGACACTCTTAATGTCTCAGCAATATTTTTACGGCTCCCCTAGGCCAAAAGAAATAACTAAAACTTGGGTTTATTCAGAAGTTAAGTCCAAACATCTTAATAATTCTTCAGGTCCTAACAACTTACTAGCCTTTTGGAAGAATAATCCATATAAATTGAAAGAAAAAACAGTATTTTGAATCACCGATTTACGGAGTTCTGTTACGAAAGGAAATAGAATGACAGGGAAGTGAAGGCGAACACTTAATTCAAACTGGCTAGGCTTAGTGTGTGAAGGGCTTTACATTCACTCAGCAGTACGTTCTTCTGGCGTGATGCTTGTCCGTAGGGACTGAAATCGTCTTATCTTCAGTTGAACTTGTATAGTCAGTAACGTCGCGCCGAATTCCCAGAACTGTGGGAATGTGTACTGGTTCAGTAGCCGTGCTATGTCTTGTTTTTTATTACAGCTTTGGGAACAATATATCCAACAGTTTGTTTAACCCGATTCTACTTTTTACGGATTCTGTAAAATAAGTATATTGTATAGAATCCGCCTGTTCTATAATGACATGTTTCCCTTTCACTAGTCAGAGTAATGAAATTGTTAGCGAGTGGCTAAGTTGTAGGAAGATACTCAAAAATTATGTTCAAAATTTGCATTGTTTATGTAACCAAACTGAACAGCCGACATTTCAGCAACTAATTCGGTAGCACATATACGAACTTTCTGGACCAACATGCAGTGATTTTACTGTAAGTTTTAGAATAAAACAAGCAGTGTATTTAGCGTGAAATTATGCTATAGAACGTTTTGAATTTGAATGTGTTCGCTGACAAAAAGAATTTTCTCATATGATATATTCTTTTAAGTTTTCTGAGATGGAGTATGTAAATCAATAGGGACACTAAATAAAAAAAAATATGGTTTCCAAATTTCAAATTCTTAAATTATCGGACGAATATACAAATTTTTCTGTTGACGTGACTGAAGTTACCGTCAATACTTTAGCAATCTTGATTTTTTGCTGGGTTTTCTTTTCATATCTCGACCCGAAGACCTACTGTCCTGTGATATTCCGTTATTTTCCTTTTCTTCCACTCAAATAGTAAGGTAGTACCGTCAAACCGATTACACAAGTTCCTTCCGCGTCACGTATCAACAGTCATTGACATTCATCCTAACATTTGACGCTGCGCAGTATTCCGAGTGAATAAACCAAATTAAATGACTCAAATCAATCATCAGTGGTATAAACTCGCTTTCACTTGTGACTGCAGTTAAGAGTTTCCTAGTTGAAGAATAAAGAACCAACTAGATGTCACTTATCATTTTATTGTACTTCTTATAGGCTCAACATGTTTCGGGCACTACTATGCCCATCATCAGGAGCTCGCGACTATGATGTTGATTACCACATTGGTCGTTTCGTTCTTGGTTTGGTGTAGGATGGAGGTTAGGTGCAAGTAGGCTGGAGTAATGGGCTGCAGTCCGGACACTACTCCAGCCTAACCGCACCTAACCTCCAACCTACAGCAAACCAAGAATGAAACAACCAATGTGGTAATCAACATTATAGTCGCGAGCTCCTGATGATAGGCATAGTAGTGCCCGAAACATGTTGAGCCTATAAGAAGTACAATAAAATAATGTGTCATCTAGTTGGATTTTTATTCTTCAGTTGTCACAATGATGCACGGTCCAATAAACATCAGTTTCCTAGCAATCGATGTACCTAACCTGAACTATGTTTTATACCCAAGTAAGTACTTCACGTTTTAAGTAATACTTTACTGTGTAACTTGTGTCGACATTATTTCTCGATAAATTTTTATTTTTTATTTTAAAATTAATGTGACAGGTGCACTTAAGAATGTATGGCGCCCGTCAACGAGTCGTCCTAACAACATAAGCTGTACTGCAGTCTTCACATGTGGGTGACATGTAACATTTCTCACCCGATGGTAGCTATAGGTCCAATCTCTGTCAAGTGAGAACATAAGAATTGCCTTTTCTGGACGCATACATCGCGACGCCTAGCAAAACAGTAGCTGTAGTACTTTGATAAACTCGCTCACCCCATCGTTCTAACCGCCAAGAATAAGCAGATCCATTAGAAATTTTGAAAACTAATTTTTATTTCTTGGTGCACCGCTACGCCCAGTAAATGAAGCAATGTTTGGACATTATTATTTGGGCAAACTTTTACGCTCTTTTTCTGTTTAAAGACGCTGTCTAAAGTAATCGATAGAATGTTTATCAATGAGGATTTTGGTACTTACAAAGAGACCCTTATGAGCGACCTTAAACATGATACCCCTGTAAACAAACCACATTTATTCAGTTTAACACAACACAAGATAATTTAATCAATTTATATTGCTCTCACATGTAAGGATTCATGTTTCCCTGAAGGTGGCCTAAATACAGGCCGTAACAAGTATGAATGTGAGGGCAATTTCAATTGAATAAATAATCTTCTGTTGTGGTAGACTGAGCAGATGTGTTTGTTGTTTTTTTAGTAAACACAACGTGTTGGTTTCTATAAAGAATACTATCGCAGTGTTAGACTGGAAGTAAACATAGAATCCACAAATTTCTGTAAGGTATCCGGTAACAATTAGAGGTTGCGATCTGATAACTTACTACATATGAGGCCGGAGTCTAACCAGAACAACATGAAGTCCTGTTCATCAAAAGCGGATGAAAATATTGTTAGAATTTTGCCACTTTGTAGCCATGAGCGATGAAAGTGGTTCCTACAATGTGCTGAGCATTATCGTGTTATCCAGTGAAACTAGCGTTGTTATCGTGGGCAAGATCGAATCAATATGACCCCCTTGTCCCACCCTACCGCAGCAGTCGACCGTTCCTCCATTAGGCAATGAATTATTGTTCCAGTTGTAGGAAAGATCTGCATACGTGCAACCGTATGGTTTAAGGCAGAAATGATTTGAAGCTTTTAATCTGAATTCTCTGTTATTCAACGCAAACTGGTTGATTATGACAGTGTAATGAACTAACTTTCCCATATGCCTAAGCACTGCGCTATGGAGGCATATTTCCATATATATTTTTTTACAATGTAAGTAATTTCCGTTGGTATAATGCCGAAACATTACGTGTCGTATGATGAAAAGAATCGTCGGTTACTTGGATTGTTAATACGTTTGGATCATTGCGCATTTATGTATACTTAGCCCTATAAAGGAATACGAGCGTTCAAGTATAACGCGTCACCTGTGTCTGATACTGAAAGCATAGAGATGTTTTAATTACACTAAATGACCACTTACGATTTAAATATTGCACGACTTGCGAGTAGTGATTTATCACATGACACATTAATAAGATCCAAAATTTGTAATGTGCCTTCTCATTTGTAAAAACTGGATCAGTTACAAAACTAAGACAAGCAAAGCTTGAGAGTGGACCACTGAAGAAACATAACTAGCAATTTACATTTTTTGACCTAGCTGTTATTCCATTTGATTTGTTGACCAGCGTCTGTTCAGTTGCACATGTTACAACTGTAGCATAAAATGGCGTAATTACAGTGAATAATTTTCTGAAAAGAATGTGGAAGGAAGCCTTTTTTATATTCACATGCAGTCCCTCACTTTCTTGGCCAACCTGTTCCAGGTCCAAGATTGCCTACGTGTAAGGAAACATTACCTTTTTCAACAGAAATGCAAACAGCTGCACGGTACATCCTTCAGTCACTTGGAAGCCTGATTGCGTTCCACAGGTAGACCTGTTTGTTGTGTTGAGGGTTGCCATCACTTGAACAAGAAAGTGAAAACTTTCATTGAGCCGTGAGGAAGGGACGCCAATCCAATTCCAATTCCATTAGCCACGGTACTCCGACTGATCAAGATGTCATGGTGGACATAATAAAA
>Ga0136643_10014257_pt1 | contig 11917 bp, 4 predicted proteins | sample TergutLab28metaG_FD_96883 | JGI IMG/M metagenome (GOLD analysis project Ga0136643, IMG submission 96883) | Labiotermes labralis P1 segment gut microbial communities from Petit-Saut dam, French Guiana - Lab288 P1 (version 3) (version 3) | ecosystem: Host-associated > Arthropoda: Insects >...
CTGCCTAATGTGCCGTGACCGCTGACTGCGCATTGCATACTTGTCTACAGTCTGCCTAATGTGCCGTGACCGCTGACTGCGCATTGCATACTTGTCTACAGTCTGCCTAATGTGCCGTGACCGCTGACTGCGCAATGCATACTTGTCTACAGTCTGCCTAATGTGCCGTGACCACTGAGTGCGCAGTTCACACTTCTCTACAGCCTTCCTCATGTGTCGTGACCACTGACAACGCGGTTCATCCATAATTGTCTACAGCGTGTATTTCATTACTATCAATTTGCGTTACACATTTGGATTTTGGATCTTCGAGATCGTTGTGCATGAAGCTACAACTGCTTTTTAAAAGGCTACACTCAGAAGTATTTATTTAACCTACGTATACTTAAACGACACCGGAGCTTTAGTAAGGATAACATTAAGATTGCTACTGGAATGCGGCTTTGCGGTCTGGCGCGGGCAGATGTGTTTCCCTTCTCCAAGCACCAAAATGAGTTTTGGCTCCGATTTGTACCTGCAGTTTTCTCTGCAAGATTAAAACGGTCGGGACGTGATACGTATTGTTCGCATTTATATAGTGCCAAGCTAAAATAAACGCAGTTGCATCCTCTCTTCTAGTGTGTTCTAAAGTTCGTCAATTAACGACGCTGTCAATAGCTATGAGTGCAGGGCGTCGGTGGTATATGAATGAAAGAGTATGGAGCAATGATGGAATAATACTGAGAGGATGAAAACCGAAGTAATCGGACAGAAACTTGTTCGAGCGCCAATTTTTTCGCCACACGTACCACGCGAACCGACATTTGATCGATCCCGAGGCTCCGCGGTGAGAACCCAAAGACTAATCCGCCTCATCCCTGGCATGACATCACATTCGTTAATCACCCTTACTTTAGAAATACAAGAGATTAATCGAACTGACTCAGTTTTGAGTTCAGTGGCGAGCTTTTGTTTTAGGGAAACTGAACATTTAGTTCCTGTTTGGACAGAGTTCTTTAGGTATTGTTATTGAGTACAGAAAATTGTGTTGTTTTATTCTTTAGCCTCTAAATCTTATCAGAAAAAGTAGAAAAAGTTGACGTTCACGCAAATTCTACGAGTTACATAAAGCCAATCTAGTATCTGGATGCTGAAAACTAATTACCGTTGTCTTGAAACGGGAAATCCTGCTGTGTTTACAATATAAGGTTCAAACAGAATGGCACTTCAGTCTAACACAAACTTTTTAACAAACACTCTGTTCTCTAAGCCGAAACCTTTAACTATACCTAAAGGTAAGTATTAAACAGGCCTGAACTAGAACAACGTGTTCAGCAATATAATTAATAAAATTATTACAGTTTATAAAGTGCCCTTTTCAATATTGTAGACAATATAACGACTTTGTAATATGCCTTCACACATTTTTATACATTTGGGTTTGTAAAGACGCTTACATTTAGGCCGAAACATGTACCTGCGATGTGAAATAAGTTTTGGAAAACTGCGCTCTTCTGGGATATTACGTAGCGAGTAGTGAAAATCACTTACCGAATGATCGGTTCATGACCCCTGAAGATGGGACCGATAGTTTGTCCCGAAACGTCTGCAAGACATTACCACTACCCGCTGCGTAATAGTCCAGAACATGGCATGCAGTTTCCATCTTCTTCACGGCGGAAGTCTGAAACTGCACAAGTAAGGTTTTGTTAATACAAGTTCTGTTAGCATGTGTGTCACTGAGTTCTCCCCTTTAATGATTATTGTTAGTCTTAAGTTTGAAGTGACGATGTAGTACGGAGACAGCAGCCAACACACTTCACGGTCGGTTGTATTTATCGCATCGCCTCACATGTCACCACTATCTTATGCAACAGATGGTTTATGACTGGCATCGGTTAGGGATTGTAGCTGTCATCTTTTATCTGCGGTGATCCGCTCGGCCACTAACAAGCCTGTCTGTCTGTCTGTCTGTAATCCCACCGCAGTGCAGCGCCACGCACTATCAAAATGCCTGACAACACAGAAGGCTACCAAATGTTTCACCAGCCAACCCCAGATTAAACAGCAATTTAATTAATTATACTTCTTGTACATGGCGATTGGAGCCGGACAACTCACTACAGTGACTGCATTCTAGGCCGTATAAAAGGCAATATACAATATACAATTCCAGATAGCGGCAAAGATTTTCTCTCGCCCACAGCATTTTTACCGACTCGGAGGTCCAGTCTGTCTCCCATCCTTTGGGAACCGGGCTCTGTCCTCTGGGATAAAATGGCTGGGCGTGTTTTGAATAATAATCTCTGTCAATTGCTGAAAACAAGAATGTTAGGATCCATACTTCCACTTCTGTATACATAACCATGCCATACTGCTTAAAAGTTTAAAGCTTGGTGAATTTTGTTCACAAATTGTATTCGCTTGTTCGATATGATTCACACAGTAAACAACATTAACAGGTGGGTCAGCATTAACAGGCTGATCAGCAGTAACAGGCTGATCAGCAGTAACAGGCTGGTCAGCATTAACAGGCTGGTCAATATTAAGGGGCTGGGCAGTATTAACAGGCGGGTCAGAATTAAGAGAATGGTCAGCATTGACAGGATGGTCAACATTAATAAGCTGGTCAGCCGTAACAGGCTGGTCAGCATTAACAGGCTGGGCAGCATTGACAGGCTGATCAGCAGTAACAGGCTGGTCAGTAGTAACAGGCTGGTCAGCATTAACAGGCTGGGCAGCATTGACAGGCGGGTCAGAATTAAGAGAATGGTCCGCATTAACAGGTTGGTCAGCATTAAGAGCCTGGTCGGTATTAACAGGCGGGTGGTCAATCAAATAGTTAATTTTACCTTGTAGCGTTTTGCCGTCCTACTGTGTTGGATGGTATAATGATGAATGAAAAATGGATTGGATAGGAAACAGAAGGAATTTGTCGTGATCTGATGTCAGGTAATATCATGGTGTTTGAATGAAGTGACTGACACAAATCAAGAAATACCTCAATAATAACGGCTTTTCAAGGTTTATGTTTGAACCCAGGTTACCTTGAATAAGAAGAAAGAATGACAACAATCTGACGACCGTGTTCGGTGAATGAGTGAAATAAGAAACAGCGAGTTTCTTAAAAACACAAGATTGAGTGCAATACTGAGTCAAGTGCATACATGACAGAAGTTAGGTTTTTTAGGTGCATTCGAAAAGTTGCGAAAAGGGTCTCTTAGCTCCTTCATGTCTGTCGGTGTCTGTCTGTCTCTCTGACCGTCCGCATGAAAAAAAAACTCGACTCCCACTGGAATGATTTTCATGAAACTTCATATCTGCATGTTTTTCGAAAACCTGTTGAGAAAATCCAAGTTCTATTAAAATACGTTAGGAACAACTGGTACTTTATATTACGGCATATGTACAGTTATAATACTGCCTCGCTGCATTCTTCTTAAAATGAGAAATGTTTCAGACAACAGTTGTAGAGGAAATGTAAATATATTTTGTGTTCAATAATTTTTTTTCGAAAATCGTGCAGTTGATGAGATAATGTGGAAAAGTATGGTAGAGCTGGGCATCCCACATGTGACAATATGGCGCATGCACATTTCATGCTGGGCACCTAAGGCTACAAACACACACTCACAATATGTGATACTCATCTCTTTTCCACTGCAACAATGGTTGCACGAACGCGCCTCAATGTTACTTTATACGTACAGCGCCTGCCTTGTAGTTTATTAATGTTACTTAAGAGTTTTACTAGCTCAGCTGCTTTTCCAGAATAATTTCTGTGCTTAATTCGAAGCAACTTATTATTCTACTTTTTTGAAGATCCTCGCGTATGGTTATGACATTATGCAGTATGGGTACATAAGTACCGAAGTTTCTGTAGGATATTCTCTCTCATACATCTTCGGAATTGAGTACAGTCCAAATACACGTATACTGAAATGTATTTTACATATTTATCGTGAAATTATGTTTCTTGATATGACTGTACAGAAAGGTTTGTTGTGTGTTAGTAAAATGTGACTCAGTCCTAAAGATGGCGCACATATTTCTAAAAACAAAAAATTAGAAAAATACTGAAATAAGAAGGAAAATAAAACGGAATTTGTAGGAATGGAAGAAATAAGGAAGAAAAGTAAGTAGTTTGTGGGTAATGGGGAGACAAAATTGAAATACGAAGAAACACGGGGAAAAATATTTAAAATGATTTACAACGTGTTTGATTGCAGTAAGTAATGGGTTAGAAGGCAATACAGTGCAATTGAAAGTCAAAGACTGGCAATTTCTTCAATCAAATTTCACATTTTAGCAGCATTTCTAAATTAGACACATACAATTTGTACAGAAGTACGTAGTAGTTAAGTACGAAGAACGACGCACACAACTTGCACAATACGGAAGTAACAAAACAGAACGAATGTCACACATCGATCAGTCAGCCAGTCAGTCATTGATTTTGCATTAAACCACGTATGGATTGGAACAGGCCAAGTTAAACCCCCCCCCTCCGTGCGCATGATTATGGGTAAAAACAGTAGCCATTGTTTTCTGTTGAAACAAAAGTCTGCTATACCGCGGAGTGACAATGTGCTACTGGAATATTGCCAGCCATGACGAAGTAACGGGAACGCGTGTGCGTGTAAAATGTACAGGACAGCTGGGTCACTACCGACCGTAACTATTGTAACCACGATAAAAACACAGACATTTGGTAACCAATCGTATTAGGAGTTTCTGATACGTGTGGACCTGCTATCTCCTATCCAAAAATATGAAGATTGAGATATATATAGTATTATAATTTTGCCTGTTATTTTGTATGGGTGTGAAACTTGGTCGTTCACATGGAAGGAGGAACGTAGGCTGAGGGCTTCTGAGAATAGGGTTTTGAGGAGAAAATTTGGGTCTAATAGGGACGTGGTAACAGGGAGTGGAGAAAACAACATAATTAGGAGGTTAGAGATCTATACTAATCACCGAATATTATTCGGGTGATCAAATCGAGAAGAATGAGATGGGCGGGGCATGTAACACGTATGGGGGAGAGAAGAGGCGCATACAGGGATATGGTGGGGAAACCTGAGGGATGCAGACTATCTGGAAGACCTAGGAGTTGATGGGAATATAATATCATGATGGATATTCAGGAGGTGTGATGTGGGGGCATGGACTGGATCGAGCTTGCTCAGGATAGGGACAGGAGGCGGGCATTTTTGAATGCGGTAATGAACCTTCGGGTTGCATACAATGCGGGGAATTTCTTGACTAGCTGAGGAACTGTTAGCTTCTCAAGAAGGACTCTGCTGTGTGGAGTAAGTAAGTAAATAAGTAAGTAAGTAAGTAAGTAAAGTAAGTAAGTAAGTTAGTAAGTAAGTAAGTAAGTAAGTAAGTAAGTAAGTAAATAAGTAAGTGAGTAGAACTGCTATATGAGGTCGTAATTATTAAGGAACTTGTTTGCAAATTACACATTTCGGAAGCCATGATACTATACACAACAGTACAGACAAGAAATTAGAGTGTGTCTTACAGTATTATATTCCATATGAACAAAATTATTTGTGAGTGAGTCACAACTTGGAAACAAGTGAAAGGAAACTCGGTCTACTCGCGCATGCGTGCAGGAATATCTGGTCCTTTTAGTTTTTAGATTTTAGGTGCGTTCGCCAAATTGCGAGAAGCGACTATCATGTCTGTCTGTCCCTCTGTCCGCCAGTCCGTCCCCATGGAACAACTCGGCGCCTGTTGGACGGACTTTCATGAAATTTAATTATATTATTTGAAATTCTGTCCAGAAAATTAAAATTCAATTAAAATCTGACAGACATAAATGGTAATATACATGAAGACTAATATATATTTTTGATCACATCTCGCTCAATTCTTCCTAAAATAAGAAATGGTTTGGACAAATTTGTAGAGAAAACAAGAAAAATGTTATGTTCAATATATCGTGTTTTCGAAAATCGTGCCGTTTATAAAATAAGGTGGAAAAATAAAGTACAGCCGAGCAGGCCACAGATGACAAAATGGTGCAGGCGCGTTGCATGCTGGATACCTACGGCTACAGGCACACATTCACAATACGTAATACTTATGGTTGCAAGAACGCACCTCAATGTTACGTACATTGCCTGTCTTGTCCTTCATGTCCAGCTCAATTATACTGTAAGTACATTTCAAACACGGAGCGCAGTGCAGAACTGACTGTAAAATTGATTGGTCCGTTGCTCACTGATGTCAATAATGCATCAGAACAATTTGAATGTGATAGCTGCTTTATGCAACCGGTAAGGTAAGTGTATAGTAAGACAGCTTTGTGCTTATTTGCTCTGTGAATACATTATTATTTGAATGCAGGACAAAGTTTTCAGTAATCCTTTGTGTGAAAGTCCTTCTCTTTTATTGGCAAACACTGCAGCATTTTATGTACACACACACACACACACACACACACACCTAAGTACATGCATACATACACCTATATATACACACACAAACAAAAAACATACATATTTACATACATACATATATACATACGCACAAACATACATACATATATACATACGCACAAACATACATACATACACACATACATACATACGTGCGTACATACACACATAAAACATACATAATATATATATATATATACATACATACGTACATACATACATACATACATGTATACACACATACATATATATATACATACACACATACAGACATACTAACACATAAATACATGATACACGCACATGTATATATACAACTTGTGTGAAGAAGAGCACAAAGAATGCTAACAATAGGCAGCTATTGTCAGACACATTACACACTTCCTATACACAAGCAGCAGACAATTTACTGGCAAAAGCCGCTCGTACTAGCAGCACTACAATGATTAACAGCAGACAAAGTGCTGTGAAGCGAAGAATGTAGTCGTGGGAATTGGCGGGCGATATGTTTAGGAAGGTAATGAGGAGGAATAGTGTTGTTAGATCGAAGGCTGCCACCTTACCTCTGTTAGACTACGTGGGCACGTGGCGTTGAATTGTGGCATGTTGAATGTAAGGGACATGAACTTGGTTCTTGAAGTAAAAAGGAGGATGGTAAGGGCCAAGAGGTGAGCAAAAGAGGACACAATAACAAAAGAGGAACAGGAAGACGTGATGACGTCGGCGTCAGTGACGTCGAAAAGTTTTCAAGTTTGTTTTATTGTAATAGATGACATTAATCATAATTATCACTTCTGCTTATATAAAAAATTCTTCTTATTAAACAATTAAAATTCTGCGCGACTGTGAATACGTTTTATATGACAACTTCTGCACAGTGTCACGTGACTGTGGACTTCTAACACCCCTTGTTCTACGTTTACTGCCACACCACATATGTAGTTAATACACTGAAGATTACTTCCTACTTTTGGTGCATGAACCCTTAATTTTGATAAAAGCCTCCATTAAGTTTGGTACATTTTGCCCTTAATTTTGGTACAAATGCCATTAATTTAGGTACATAATGCCCTTAATTTTGCTACTTGATTCATATATCCCTTAATTTTGGTAAACGACGCCATTAATTTTGGTATATATTGCCCTTAATTTGGTACAAGACGCTATTAATTTTTTACACGACGCCCTTAAGTTTGGTACATTTGCCCTTCATTTTGGTCCACGGTGCCATTAAGTTTGGTACATATTTCCCTTAATTTTGTTACATGACGCCCTTTATTTTGTTATATGACGTCCTTATTTTCCTTACACGACGCCCTTACTCACAGCATGCACTTGAAGTTGGAAGCACCAATTTCTGTCTAAACGCCCGTCAGCACTCACCCAACGACACAACATCAAAACACAGAAGACCCAAACCCTCAGCAATACCGCTGTGACAGCCTCAAATTTTGTAAGCTACGCACAGCTACTTCAAATTATTTTCAGCTTTTGTCAGTACTAGTGTCTACAAATGTAGCAAGATGATGGCGCATATGGATACTGCAGTGTAATTATCGTGTTACTGTGTACAGACACAGATAGGGCACGCAGAGAGACGGAAATGCAAAATTTTGTAGTAAATTTACATATATTAGTCAACGCTGAGAGACAGACAGCAAGATACACATTGTTTACACAGCATGTACCTGCTGGTACTGTCACGTTCATAAATTTCACTCTCACGTTGTTTATAGATCATAATCATCATAATCATCATCATCATCATGACATCGCAAGTTTTAGGTTCATTGTGGCCTGTTCCTCTTGGTCATGAAAAGTTCCTGATCTTTCCATCTATGTCATGGTCTTCCCAGATCATGCCGTCCTTTCCCATGACACTGGAACACCAATAGTTGTAGGCGAACTTGTTCCATTCTTGCCACATTTTCTCCAGTTCTGTTGGTACAGTCTTGTGTCTGCAACTATGCAGATTGCTTCTAGTTTTTGCGGTAGCCTGTAATTCTGTTTGTGAAGCCTGGTTAAATCAGAAAGTCGTCTGAGAGATCTCATTAGAGTTGCTTCTAATTTATATTCAAATCTTTCATTTAAAATCCAAACTTGCGAACCCTCTCGAAGTGCTGCCTTTAATCTAATCTTGTACAGGAGCAGTAGCGATAAAAAAACAGCTTCATATTGATCTGTAAATTATATTGCACTCCAGAATTTTAGTTCAATATTATTTGGTTTCTGATATCAGATGTCCAAGATAATTAAAATGTGACATGTGATCTATTATTTTACCTTGAATTTCTATTTAAACTCTTTGTATGTTTTCCCACCTTACGTTTAGTAACTGATATATTCACTTCATATATCCTTGTCATCTTACGTATACGGATATGAACATAAAATGTTCCGAGCAAACGGAATGAAAGTATTTAATACGCAAAGAAAAATTCATTCTATTCTATCAGATGGATTGATAAATTGGTTTTATTTCTTCTCAGGAGTCTGTGAGATATGACGTAAGAAATCAGCAAACAAATGCCAAGTACTGACCCTGCTGTGAAGCACCATATTTCAGTCTGCAGTCTCACAGCAATATTACGTTTCCTTTAGCAGTTTTATTTTTCATAGGAGATATCCGTCAGTTTTCTTTCAGTCAAAATCTCGGAAAAAAAAAACATTGCGGATTTCTGGAACGTGACGCCATCTCATGAGTGGATTTTTTTTGTGTGGTCGACCGTTTTGGAAAACCAGGAGGTAAAGAGCAGGATAACATTAAAGTTAAACTAGGGGGTCAAAATGTGCGGAATTAGATGTTTATGCTTTAAGTCGCAACGGATAATTACTATTAATGTTTAATTTTTTTCTCATTCTAATACAACTCCTCTTTGTGTACCCGCTATAATAGTCATGTCTCGCTGTATGTTACCCGGCACTTATTTTGCATCACCAAAAGAAATGGAAAGTTGCGATGAAGTTAAACGCTTTAAGCATTTAATTTCGATATTACATAATTTTTTTACGATACTAAATTTAGTTGCTATTTGAATGTGTCGTTTTGTGCAAAAATGCCGGAACATATAGCCAGGCTGAAAATGCGTTGTAAGTGAATAGAGAAAATAGAATTTTGTTCGACTGATAACAAGAAGAGAGATATAAGCAGGATACAATGCCTTGGAGTGGGGGTTTTCAATCTGAGAGGAGTGGGGAAGCAATGGGTTGGAGAACACAACATTCTGTAGCGAGGAAGACGACACTGTCCACATAAATTTTACGTCATTCATTCCAGTTCACTGACAGTGACTAATTTAAAATAATTCAAAACAAATGCAACATCCAGTATTTATATAATTATATTACATTAAAATATTCCTACACATTTTAGCGTAATATAAATGTGTATATACGCGATTTAGCGTACGTTGGTGGGTTGTTACAATTTTTTCGCATACTTTTGAAGTGTTCAGGAACACAGAGGTGAAAATATCAATTTTTTTCGTAAATGGCTCAAAATTTAAAAAAAAAGGGACCTAAAAAAAAAGCGAAATGTGTTGACAGTACAAATTTGGGAAGTGAACAAGACGGTATGTACCAGCTTGTCAGTGGGGAAACAAGACGACGAATGTCGTGTTAAGGGAATGTGCGGAATTGTTGTAAGAACAAAGTGCGAGGTGTACAAGTGGTGAAGGCGATCTTATTGAAATTGAAATTGAAAAAAAGGGTTAAAACATGGAATGTTAGTGGGTGCAGTCTATTTTGAAAGTGGATTCAAGCAATAAATAAATTTTCTCTTGAATTAGATTAAGAATTATTGAAAAGTTATACAATGCACCTTATCTAAATTAATATTTTAATTCTTAATTTTTTGATGTCTTCTGCACGTTTCGAATCCGAGGGTTCGTCTTCAGGAAGACGGTAGAAAACATCACGAAACTTAAAATTAAAATATTAACTTAGAAAAGGTGGATTTTGTTGGTATATATTGTGTAATTATACTACAATGAACGGTGAAAAAACATACAATTATAGAAAAATTATATTGAGAGACACAAGTGAGGGTGTTGGTAACTGGTGCAACTATCTCAGGATATTTTCCGATATCAGATATTAATAACAACGCTGTTGAAACTTCAGGCTCTGTTACAATATTTAATTTCTAATTACGGTCGATTTTATACATTTCATAAAGTTTTTATACATTTTTTAACAGCTGAATTTCATTCTACCCAAAGGTTTTCTGTTCGATAAGGACCTTCTACAAGCTGTGTATCATTTTAGAACACAAGGCAAGATAAATTAAACTCACCCTTTCACCCTCTCAGAGCAGCCGATTACAGGACAGCGAGGGTGGATTCAGGCGATGAGAGAGGACAAGTGTTGAAGTGGGGGATGGGGGGGGGGACGCATCGAGGCGGCGCGCGCTAAGTGATATGTGGACCCAGTTAAACCGCCATAATGCTGGCGTTGTGCTATATCCTGTGAAGATAGAACAATTTTCAAGCTGCCGCCTGGCGTCAAACAGTGTGCAGTGGAGGGCGGACGGGTGAGACCGTAATAAGCGAAATGTAATGCATAGGACGAAGGCAAGACGTTTATGAGCAACCTGTTGTCTCCATATTATGAGTGGCCAACCAAACAGTACGGCGTCATACCACACAACACTAACTCAATGGAGCAGGACCCTCCTTGAAGAAGCTAAAAATTCCTCAGCCGATCAAGAAATTTCCGATGTTTTACGAAACCCGAATGTTCATTACCGTGTTCCCAACAGCCACCATATTTCTCTATCCTGAGCCATATCAATCCAGACCACGTATCCATGTCCCATATATTTAGGATCCATTGCAATATTATCTTCCCACCTGTAACTAGGTCTTCTAAGGAGTCTTTTTCCTTTGTGATTCGTAATAGAGTAAGACTGCTGTATTAAGAAACGTGACGCCGTGTAGTCTGGTACAATTTTTCGGAAGGTTCAGAGGATTTTACTGCTTCCTTCATCAGGGTAGACTTTTGTGTGATTTCAGTTTTCCGACCCGAATATATGTGATCTACGCTCTTCTGGGTTGTTACGCAGCGTGTAGGAGTAATTCCTTACCGAAGTTTCGGTACATGTCAGTCACATTTCCAAGGGTCTAGAGATTCTCAGGTTAGACTTTGGAGGCAGCATGTTTCCCCTACAAGTCGGTAGGGTCCTACACGACTACACGGTGTCATATCCAATAATACATCTTGGAATTCATTGACAGTGCCTCAGAGTACGAGGGCTGTCCGGAAAGTATCCAGCCATTTTGAATAAATGGAGAAGAGTTCGCGTGGCCTTGATGTAACTTGACAGCCAGTCAGAGGAGACCTTACTGTTCATCCATGAACAGCCACTCTCCCGTGGGGCTAGTCAGATGGCAGTGAGATGCGGTTAACTGAGCTTGTGTACTGTATGACCGTCGCATTCACAAATCCCCCTTTAAACGGCGATTTTAGCTTTGGGAAAAGCCAGAAGTCGC
>Ga0136643_10014258_pt1 | contig 11916 bp, 8 predicted proteins | sample TergutLab28metaG_FD_96883 | JGI IMG/M metagenome (GOLD analysis project Ga0136643, IMG submission 96883) | Labiotermes labralis P1 segment gut microbial communities from Petit-Saut dam, French Guiana - Lab288 P1 (version 3) (version 3) | ecosystem: Host-associated > Arthropoda: Insects >...
ACTGTCGGTTGAAATGTCAATTTAAATAAAAAAAATCTTTAAAATAATTTATAAAACAAAAAAATCATTTTGTAAACTAAAAAATTGACAGTTTGCCCCCTTCCTGTTAGTAATTTTTTGGGTTTTTTTTTTTTTTTTTTTTACAAGCCCTATTCAGTGGCTACCAGGACTGAAGTAACTACTCCAGACAGCTAACCACTTGCCACCACAGAGATGTGTGCACACATACACAACTGTACCTTAATTTTACTCCACACCACTTCCAGAATATTATTTCTTACTACCACTTTGCAATGCATTGTACATGGGGTGACCAATTACATGAGCTTTGAGAGTTGCACTTTAGAAAGCACTGTAGGCTAGAGTAACACCAGTGTCTAGCCCTGTCTGCCACCATCACTGGCTGGCGGGCAGATGATGCTTAACCTGTTAATAGCATGCAGTGTGACTGTCATTGCAACCATCAGTTCACAAGGAGATGGAGAATGAGCAATTTGGAAATCAGCCAAGTGAAAATGATTTTGACAGAAAATTGAAGATTAATGAGGAAAATAACAGAATGTGGAGTGAAATTATGAATGAGTTGAGTTTAAAATTGTACAGCAGAAGGCACCTCTGAAACATTTACTACATTCACCAGTTTTTATGGTCAGTGTACTACATATTGTAAAGAAAGCACTAAGATTTCCACTGGATATGCATCAGTGTTCAGTTACATAATTATATATGATTATATAAATTGCTCAAACCTGAGGGATGATTCAAAACAAGATCCGTGTGATAATTATACAAGAATATAGCCATGTGCAGCATGCAGCATAAATTTGATATACATGTATAAAACAGATTCACGTTAGTCTTCTTTGGGCTAGTAACACAAAGTAACATTGCCAAATGTAAATGAACAGTTGCCATACCTGTGATCAGGAGAGAGTCCCATGCCTATAATGTGTCCATGAAGATCGATAAGATGATCAACTTTGTCAAACCTGTCAGCAACTTCCTCATATACCAACCAGTTAGGCTCTGGGCGCGGGAGGGCAGCATTCTGTTTTTCTCTCTGTCTTTCAGCCAGACGTTCACGCAGGGACGGTCCTGGATTGAGCTTACGTGGGAAAGACACAGACTTGATACGTTTGAAACCTATTTGATGTGGAGTATATGTCTTTGAACCAGTGGTGAATATAAGGTACTTCTCAACATGCTCAGACAGATCATCACTCTCACTTGCACATTCTTCAGTCTCCATTGATGCATCTGATATGCCAGAACTCACTTCATCTGCATTGTCAATGTCAGCGTCATCTGAAATGTATAAATATGTATCTTATGCACAAATTATTTCAGAAGTTCCCTTAATCCTGTCAGTAGAATAGTTACCCCAGTACCAAGCGTTTCAGGCAACAGGACCCCAGTACAAAACATTGTAGCCAAATATATCGCGCTTCTGCAAGGTTTGAGGTTCTTGTGGCTGTGTTGCTAAGGAATCGAGGCTTCTGGGATGTAATACTGTGCCATCAGTTGTGTAGTTTGTGATGTTTCCAAAGATTATATTGCATCCATGTGCAGTATCAAGCAGTCTTCTTACACTGCTGACCCTTCAAGATGACAGCCACCATGATTTCTCTGAAATGTCAGGAGCCACTCATCCAATAACATCCCAGAAGACTTGACTCCTCAGGTGTACTCGTTTTGTATTCAGGAGTTCCTGAGTTCACATCTCAACCCCCAGACCAGCCATCCTGACAGGATTTTTGTCATTTTCCAACATCTTCCATGAAAACTATAGGATGGTACAAAAAATACGCCACAACTGCTTCCTTTCACATAATTTCCGATTCATTCATTAATCACTGTGTCACTTGATGCTATACATGATCACTCATTAAACTGAGACACAGTTGGTTTGAGTGAGCGCAGTCATGCGGGATGTGGCGGCGAATGCAGAAATAAACAACACTTCTGCCAGGAATCGAACCTCAGTCATTCATTCAATATAATATACCTGCACTGTCTTCAGTGTCACTGCCTGCAGTACCTTCTGCCTTCCCTTGTGTTTCCACTTGGCGGTACTCGGCATTGTACTTAATTGGACATGCATAATCCATTCCGTCACCTAGGCGACGCCAGTTTAAAAATGCACCCTCAAGTGTGGTGCACCTGAAAAGTAAGACATATTGGTACATATGTACTGTTACATGAAGTATTATAATCATTCATGTTGGATTATTTTAAGTACACTTACAGATGTGTCCTACAGTCTTTACTAAATGTAACAGACCTCTAACATCGTGTAGTTTCAAGCAGACAGACACACACATAAACATTTATAATTTGTCTGCTGTGTACAAGCATTTGACCATTTCAGTTAGAAGCAAATTTTAGATGTTCAACTTATTGCAGTCCTGGATTACACATCTGTCACCTACATATAGTGCTGCCAAAGTGTGAAGAGGTAGTCAGCAGAAGTACAGAATTCTTTTATTATACTACAGCAGCAAAGGTAGGTCTGACCTTGCACTCTACAGACTCCCTGGAATTACAAAACCCAACAAGTTAAGATAAACAGACATGTTCCTAGAACCAGCAATAGTATGCTCCCACCTATTTCCCCATTTTCCAGAGTATCTCTCTCCATGTAGATCTCCCTTGTAAAACCTGAAGATCTGATATTTGAACTCAGAGACTTTATGGACTTTTTAAATTGTATGTATTGCAATATAAGACACTGTGTGTCAGTGACAGGTTCGGTCCCTGTCTTCAGGCTTCTTCTGAAACATGTCACTAGATGGTGATTGTTTACACTGTAATTAAACCCAGAGTAGTGTAAAATGAGTAAATATCACATATTCCAGAAACAGCTGGGGAAAAAATGGTTATGCCAGTTTCACTATACATCAGATACACACAGTATGTGACTGCTCCCTATAACTATTTCCTTGCAATAAACTGTAGCACTTCAGAATATGTGGTATTTACTGATTTGACGATGTTCCAGGTTTAATTACAGTGTAAATAATAATCATGTAATGACAGTTCTTGTGGAATAAGCCTGATGATGGGGGATCAAACCTGTCCCCAAAATGTACTACATTATATTTCAGTACATACAGTGGAAAAAGTTCAAAAAATCTGTGAGTTCAGAATGCATACATCATCATCATCAGAACCCTACAGCAAAATACTAAAGTTGTAAACTTGTTGGTCAGAATACTAGGAGAGAAGCACAAATCACACACAGCCCTTTACAGATCAGAGAACTTATCTAATACTTGCAAAATATCATGCAACTTGCATATCATACTTTACAGTAACACAGACAGCCCTCATTTAGCACACATTTTAAGCAGACTTTCCCCATTTAAAGATGTTACTTCCAAAATTTTGTGTGTTACACTTTTTAAACTGCAGCATAATTTGGCACAGTCTGTAACATCACCAGTAACCGTCACTTTTAGTTCTGTCTGTAAATAAGGTGAAGTTATAGTGCTTATTAGACTTAAATTTCAGCCTGAAGTCTGCTACAGCATAGGGGAGACTGGACTCGAGCCTACTCTGTACATAAATTCAGCAGCTCATTGTGTCTATCACATGAGCCCCTGAACTTCCACAGCTGATTGCTGAGGTAGACTTCCTTGCTTAATTTGAACTGTTCGATCAGAAACATGTCTGTCCCCTTTGATGGTTCTTATTCTTATAATTTTTATTTAAAAAAAGACAAGATACGAGGCTCTCACAGCAGTGTTGATGAGGGTACAAGTCTTCTGGGATGTGGAACTTCATCAGGTGTGTAGTTTTTGATATGTCATGCAGTCCAAGAGCAATAGCCATATTAGAGGCACTGGGGATGAGGGTTACAAAAGGAAAGCATGGGTAATGTACATATGTAATATGTCCGGTCTAACCATGGCAGCTGTTCTTCTTGGACTGCTTGACTCTGAAGAAAAAGGCATTTGAATCTTTTGAAAACTGAGAACTACACAGCCAGTGACACAGTGGCATATCCCAGACAACATGAATCCTCTTCAAACTGTACTTTTCAGTTACAAATTGGTGCACTGAATGAGGAGTGGCACTCCTATCATAGAATATGCATACTGCAGTCTAGATGACACTTGGTGCAGTACTTCTGGTGGCTCTTCCTCTTTTTCCTCAGGGTATCCTGAAGAACTTCGTAACACATGACCTGATGTTGGCGGAGTATTGATCTCTCTGTGGGATGGGGGATTTCCCCTTTCAGATTTATGCAATCCCTTGTGTGCTTGGGCTCTTGCTTCAGAAGACGTGGCTACTGATTCTTGTGGTGATGGAGCTAGACAGTTTGCAACCATGACAGCCCGGATCGAACTGGCATTAGAGTTATAAAACCTGTACAGTTGATCCATGATTGGTACAAGTTCTGATTCTGATTCCTGTGATGCTTTATTAAGCCACAAAATGGAGGTGCTGACAAGATGTGCGAGCCAATGGAGATCACCAGAAAGCAGGTGACGATCACTGTACCACGTTCCAAAGATGTCATATGGCTTATTCATCACTCGACACTGCAAGTTGAAACCAGCTGAAAAAAATGTAATACGTCAGTCACTAAGACACTTGCTATATACATTGTCATTTATTGTGATGTTGTATACAGAGGGCCCCCTTGTCATGTAGCTGAGCATGGAGGCTCTATCACAGTGCCCTCCCCTGCCATATCACCCTGTGAAGGCTATTGTGCTCAGGGACATTACAGTGGAACACCTGTACAAGTGTGACATTGCCTGTCTCGTAACATGTGTCTCACCCTTTGAAGCCTGAAATTAGTTGAAATAGTATTTAAAGTTTAATTTCCTACCTCCCAGAAAAACCATCTCATTTACCAAGATTCACCACTCTCAGCTGTTTAGACAAATAACCACTACTTATTCTTAGAATCACACAAAACATGTAAATACAATCTGTGGATGAAACAGAGCTTTTTAATGTTAAAGCAGATGGCACATACAATAACCACAGAGCTTTATAAGGTTCATTTACTGCTGCTGTGCAAAAGCACAGGGTAGTAACCAATCTAAAGTTGGAGAAAGCACTATTGCAGTGTACTTGGGTAAATTCCTTAAGCATAAGGCAAGATATGACCCCCAGCATTGTCACACAAGTGCCAATTTTGTGAGATATGACATTTCACCAACTCCTGAAGAAGGCAGCAGGTTCCCCCTGAAATGATGATTCATGTCTTCTGCAATGTTATGTCATGTTGAATAGTAATAAGTACTGGCATTTCAGAGGCATGTAGTGTTCAATCCCAAAGACAGAGGCACAATTTAAAGGTGTAACATCCCACAGGACTTGAACCCCCATCAATCCTGCTGTCAGAATCTCAAAGCATACCCACCCCCTGATCTGCTACACCACATCACATCCCAGAGGCCAAGTCCTGACCCCACTTACAGCCCAAAAACTCTGATTCTGAGCATTACAGTTGAGCTACCTTGCAAACTGAAGACAGCTATTTCTCCCGAAGTGCTGTGAGGTGTGCCAAAGTGAACTCCAGACACTAGCAGCAGCGTGTCAGATTGGTTGAACTGTGAGAACTGGGTGTACTTCCAACTAAATGTCTTCATGTCGTGATAGTACTTGATAGTGGCAGGATAGCTGGAGTCCCATACCTTCAACACGTTAGTATGGAAACAATAATCAGTGCCTATAGAGACACCTTTTTCAGTGAAAAACAAACACAGTTGTCTCACAGTGCTTTAAGTTACCAGAACATAGCCATCTTTTGAGCAGGTTGCAAACATCTGTCCATTGTGAGCAAAGCTGACATGAAGAACCTGATGTGAATGTTCCCTCAGGATTTCAGTCTGGGTGACAGGTGTGTGGTAAGAGAGTCGCTTGTATTCGGCCAACCACGACGTCTTGCCTTGGGAATTGAAACAACACAACAACATGAGATTGAGATTTCCACAGCACTGCTGTTTAGGATTTAGATACTTTGGGTTACTGTGATGAGTAGCATTGTTATTGTTTGATTCATCAATTAGGATTCCTTGACATTTGAAGATGGGGGTAATTACGTTCCTTTGAAACATGTAGAATTAACAACCCGCAACTAAGTCCAAAAACCCAGAAGAGCTGAATCGCCAACAGCAGGATGCCACATTATATAACTTGAGTTCACTTATATAAGAAAATGAATATCTAAATAATGTAATTCAGTTTTCAGAATTTTAATACAGGTGCATGATAAGCCACACAGGAGAAATGAAACTTTGGACAGATCAATTTTACCAATGCATGAAGAACTATTAAACCATTAATATTCTGTCTAGCCTGGACTGCAAAATAAAGTGATTCTCAAACATACCCTTTTCTGCCTTGAGAGAATGTTCGTACGTACAATAATTGCATATTAACAGAAAAGTCACAATTCTCCGTCACTAGGAAATGTGATCCTTCATATAAGGAAGAGATCATGTTCCACAGAAGAGCTGATGTCAACACAGCAAAATTTTCACTCACAGTACGGTTTTAAAACGTGTTAAATAGTACATACCTGGTGCAATCTTCACAGAACGATCAATTTTGTAATTGTGGTAAACAAGATCTTTCCATAAGTACTCATCATAACTAACACGTAACCAGGACCTGCATGTCTGGCCAACATCTAGCAGCTCCCTTGCAGAGAGGTACTGAAATATATGTAGAAGAATGGGGTCTGGGAGGTAATACCAGTTACTGTTCATTTCTAGTGGAGTATCAGTTGTAAGGTAAGCATCATCTGGCCTGTCTTCTTCACATTCCATATTGGGCATCTGATGTCACTGGAAAAGAAATGAGGAGGTAGAACAAAGTCATTTGGCAATTATCTTCACATAAAATAACTATAACCCATATTCTGCATCATACAGAAATGTTGTAGTAATGATAGCTTACAATTTTCTATTACCAGATTATAATCATATGTTTATATAAGTTTACATTTATGGTAAGATATAAAGACATATATTAACAGCTTTAAAATTATTAACAGCCTTAAAATGTGCTCTCTACAGTATGATGTGTCGAGTTCTGTTAATAATTATATTAATATAAATGTAAATGGGATCCCATATAAATTGTCGATTTTGCACTATATCATCTACCAGCTTTTTTAAGTTTTTGTGAAATGGCCTGATGATGGCTGTTATGGCCGAAAATAGTAGCCATTCATATAATCAATATATTGTTGTGTTAGACCAAGTACATACACAATTTTATTTTATCATTGTACTTCAAACACAACGGGATGTCCACTACCAAAAAACATTAATAAAGACCTTCTCTGTTTACTGGGGGTTTAATAGTGAACTTTTCTTTAAAATATTCATTTATAAATGCTGTAATATTTTATCAACATGCAAGTTAATTATACACGCGCTTAAACCTACATCATGTCCTAAATATCCCCAGCATATTTCTACACACGTCTTAAAAAGGTTCTGTTTCCTGCATATTCGAAAAAATGGGCTTGTAAATACGATAGAAATGAACATAATTGCTCGTCAGTCATAATCCACAGTTCAATCACAGTTGGGAGCTATTAGAGTTACTTTTCCATTACGCATTTTCAATTAAGTGAGTAGAAGTATAGAATTGCACATCATGAATACTCACCCGAGCCCTTATTTCATGGAATTTGAAGACACGTTGAAAACAATGGAACACCCGATCAGCTGATTTGGTAGAACTTACGCTAGTAGGTAAATTTAGCCGTCAGGCATGTAGGACTATTTTAGTTGTATCACATCTTCCACAGTACGTATATAATATGTGCATAGTTTGTTTAGTACCTCGGTCTGATATTTCGGTAGTTGAAAATAAAATTGGCTGCGTACATACACGATTTAGCAGGACAAGAAATGAAGCAAGATGTACACGTGAAATTAAATGCAGAATTGCCAGGTCAAAGGAACGTTCAAATAGAAGAAACCTCTGTTCGCCAGCAAATTAGACTTCAAATGAAGGAAAAACTGGTGAAATTCTACATTTGGAGCGTACTTTAGTTGGATGCTGATACTTGGACACTTCGAACCTTGAAAGTTTTGAAATGTGGTGCAGGAGAAAGATTGAGAAGGGCGGTTGAATCGACCGTGTGAAAAATGAAGAAGTATTGATTAGAGTCGGAGGAAAGAAATGTTCTACATACAATACCCGGATTGGTAACATCTTGCATAGGAATAGTCTTCTCATACTTGTTTTTGAAGGAATAATAGAAGGGACTCGAAGACGAGAAAGAAGACGTAAGCCACTACTGGATGAAACGAAAAGATACTGGAAGTTGAAGAGATCTCGTTTCAGCAGAGGTTATAGTCTTGTCGTAAGACAGAGTGCGAAATGAATGATTGAAATAATGAACGAACGAGAGAACCAATACACAACTATCAGTCGGTGTAATGTTATCACACTAGAATCCTAAATTACAAATTTTGTAACATATTCTTGGTATGGTTACCGGGAAATTAATCTTCTATCCATAATGTGTTGGTAGCATGTGTCCATAGCTGTTTATACAGTCACAGATCATCTAATAACACGGTAAACCACGTGGAGTTGGAGATTGTGTTATGTAAGTAAGTATTCATTACATTGTAGTTTATATTCGCTTTAGGTGAATATTAACTGGCTTTGATAGTGTAATTGCATGCTTGTTAATATAGGACGTACACTGTTAAATATTGGTAGAGTGACGTGGAATACACTGTTAGTAAGAATCGAAGGTGAACGTTAAGTCCTGCAGTCCAACCAGTAAAAGGAAGGACTAAGTATATAAATGTAATTCCTTTTTCTAATAGCAGCTCTTATCATTTTAACTGTGTATGAAATAGGATAGCTAAGGGAAGGAGAAATGGACCTAACACAACCATTGGTGTGGTCTTTTGAGTTATGATTCATTGGAGTGTGGCAGGGTAGCGTAACCCGAGTATATTGGTCAACGTTTATTCGAAACGCAAATAGTAAAAGACATCATTATGTTATAACCAAGGAGATCACAATCCACATTTTCACCGCGGGAATCGAGGAACTAACGCCGGTGTTGTAGAAGATTCAAATGTTTTTGGGATAAGGCGTCATGTCCGTGGGTTGTTTTCTGATCTTGCAAGAACTTTTGACAGCGTGAATCTTGACGTATTGTTATCAGACCGTGAAGGCCCGGGGGGGGGGGTAGTAGAGACATAGCTGTAACTCGTCCTTTAACCACGGCGCTGGATGGAGATGTGTGGTCAATACGACGCCCCGGCCGCTTTACCCCCATGAAAGAGATCCGGTATCCATTGTACAGGAGGCCTGGTGGGCCCAGGGCCGTTCTGGATGGGTGTGGAAACTCTTGCTTTCACCGGGATTTGATCCCCGGACCGTAGCGAGTCGCTGTACCGACTATGCTATACAGGCCATTACCAGCAGTTATGGAATGTAAGGCAGAGCTGAGCAGTGATTTAAATTGTACTTATAACAGAAAACAGTAGATATTAAATTTCCAATTTGAAACTGCCCCCCTCCCCCGCCATTCAATTGTATACATTAACGATCTACTCTTCAGTTGTCAGTTTGAAGTCCAAATCTATGCTTTCAGCTGATTTTACTTATATAATGATGTGTGACCATGAAAATTACCATTTAAAAAATTTCATTTGTGATGTATTTGCCAACTCGAACAAATGCTTAAAATCAAATAAATCGACATTAAATTTTAGCAAAGCAATATGTATGAAAATTGCTGCTAACAATAAAATATGTATTATTTAAGTAATAAAACAGTTGAAAAGTGGTTACACTTAATTTCCTTGACCTTGAAACTGTACTAACTTAAACTGAGAGAATCACATTGAATGCATTATCTCCATACTCCGTTCAGCATGCTTTGCCATGAGGGAAGTCACACATCTTCCGACAATACATACTTTGCAATTAGTTTACCGTGCATGTTCCATTCTATTATGTCTTACATGGTTATCTTTTGGAGAAATTTAACAGTTCTCAAAAAAGTATGTACCATCCAAAAAAGGAAACTTGTTTGATTAATGGCAGGTGTGAGGAGAAGTGTCTATTGTAAGGAATTATTTAAGGAGTTTAATACAAGGTGGATGGGGCATGTGGCAGATATGTGGAAGAAGATAAATGCATACAGATATTTTGAGGGGAAACTTGAAGGAAAGAGACCACTTGGGGGATCTAGACAGAGATTGGAGAATAATATTAAAATTTAGCTTAAAGTGTAGGATTGTGTGGCATGGAGTGAATTAATCTGACTCAGGATGAGAAGTGATAGACCCTTGTAAACATGGCAATGAACCTTTTGGTTCCATAAAATGCTTGTGATGTCTTGACTAGCTGAGGAACTATCAGCTTCTTAAACATTTCTCTTCTCCATGGAGTTAGTTAATAAGCTTCTGCTTGCTGGAAAATACTTAGTGTCATTACTATGTGTAATTGTAGACAACACAGAAAATTTTCAAATAAATTCAGCAATGCATGGAAAAAAGAAAAGCTGTAAATGTAACATTCATGTACCAAATGTTAATCTCACTATTTACCAGAAAGGTGTGATACAATACATCGTGATCATCATCATCAGCAGCATCATTGGCGCAACAGCCCTTTTTTGAGCCAAGGCCTTCTTCAGAAGCTTCTGCCAGCTGTCCCTATTCCTTGCTGCATTCCTCCAACTTCTCTCCCCCAACTTCCTGGCATCTTCCATCACACCATCTTCCAATCTTAGTTTCAGCCTGCCCCTTTGTCTTCTTCCTTCCACCACTGCAATGAGAACTCTTCTTGTAGGGCTCTGTGCCTCCATACAAATAACATGTCCTGCCCATTTTAGACAGTTAATGTTAATGTATGTCACTATATCACTTTCCTTGTACAATGTATATAACTCATTATTGTATTTTATTCTCCATTCTCTGTTGTCATTTTTAGGTCCAAAGACAGCTCTCAAAATTTTCCTTTCAAAAACTCCTAAAATAGCTTCATCAGATTTTGATAATACCCATGTTTCAGAACCATGTGCCAGCACTGGTCCGATCAAGGTCTTATATAATTTTTTTAAATATTTTTTTATGGGTAAAAATTGAGACCTAAATTGTCTCTTAAATCCATAAAAACCTTTATTAGCCATTAAGATTCTTTCTTAATCTCTGCAGAATTGTCATTATTAACATTTGTAAGAGAGCCCAAGTACGTAAAACTCTGTACAGCTTCAAAATTAAACTTCTTAATTTGAAAATACCTCTGTCTATTTTTACTTTCTCTGGTAGTCAGACACTTAGACTTTTCCTTGTTTATCCTTAAGCCTATTTCTCCAGCTGCTCTTTCAAGTGATAGGAAGGCTTCCTTTAATGTTGCTCGAGATCTCGCTATTATATCTATATCATCAGCATATGTCAAGAGCTGGACTGATTTATAAAATGTATTTCCACTCGTTTGTATTCCTGTATTCATTACAATCTTTTCCAGTGCTAAGTTGAAAAGCAAACAGGCCAGTGAGTCACCTCGTGTAAGGTCTTTCTTTGCAATTATTGAGTCTGATAAATCAGATTGGATTCTGACCTGGCTTTTTGTATTTTCCATGGCAATCCACGTAAGTCTTACCAATTTATTTGGAATATTAAATTCACCCATTGCATTATATAGTTGGTCTGTCTTTATTTTGTCATATGCAGACTTAAAATCAATAAATAAATGGTGTTTTTCAATACCAAATTCTTTTGTCTTTTCCGATATCTGTCTTAGTGTGAATATCTGATTTGTTGTGGATCTGTTCTTCCGGAAACTACATTGATAGTTCCCAATTATGTTTTCAGCAAATGGTGAAATTCTTGCAAATAATATATTGGACAATATTTTGTAGGCTGTATTTAAAAGGCTTACACCTCTATAGTACGAACATTCCAT
>Ga0136643_10014261_pt1 | contig 11916 bp, 3 predicted proteins | sample TergutLab28metaG_FD_96883 | JGI IMG/M metagenome (GOLD analysis project Ga0136643, IMG submission 96883) | Labiotermes labralis P1 segment gut microbial communities from Petit-Saut dam, French Guiana - Lab288 P1 (version 3) (version 3) | ecosystem: Host-associated > Arthropoda: Insects >...
CACATCTACACACGCACACACATCTACACACGCACACACATCTACACACGCACACACATCTACACACGCACACGCATCTACACACGCACACGCATCTACACACGCACACACACAAAGACCCAGAGAAAACTTGTTTGTTTCCATGGCTGTATAAACCTTCTTGAAAAAAGATTGTAGTTTGTATGCAACACTTTATGAATATTACTACACCTACTATAAAATAGCTGTTAATTTAATAGCTTAACCTTAGGCTGTAAAATTGTAAAAATACGTGTAGTTAGGTTACATCGGTCATATATTGAACGTTCATAAATTACACTTCAAAAACATGAATTCCGAAGAAGCTAAATAAAGAGTTTAAACATTGTGGTCTCTCTTTATCTAATTCACCCAGTTCAGGTCAGGATCCAATGCCTTCCTCGAAACACTGATAGTTACTCTGCTGTATAAAAATTTCCTTCTTTTGTGAAAGCGGTCACTGCAGTATATTCTTGAGCCGTGACGCCGGGAGTCTGGTAGAATTTATCTTTGCCTGTATCATCAGGGTAGATGTAATTCGAGTAGCTCATGCTTCCAACATGTTAATGTCCACCGACGAGACGGCGCGGCTTCATAACCCGTAAGATCAGCACCTGGCTATTTTTGTGAAATTACGTTGTGTCCATAAAATTATGATGGAAAATCTCCAATTACTGAACCGTCTTCTTATTGGGACTTGCTACAAATATTAGCAATTATTCAAAAGTTCCAACAGTTGCGTGTCATGACATTATAAGCCTTTCTCCTGATTGTTGCCAGTAAAATCCAGTTTTCTTTATCGTTTCAGTGTTACCGGTACTGCCCCCTGTACATGTTGCCTTCTCAGTGACTTCGTTAGCGTATATAAGACAGGCTACAATCATTAGTAATGTTTAAAGCCTAGCAGTTACCAAATTTACCCCTTGGCTTTATCCAAGTACTCCCACACACTGTATATACGTGTTACTCGCAATTCTCACAATAAACAGCCACCATTTTCCTACACAGCTGTCACTGATTGATATTTCCAACACTGGGCTGTAAAAAATATTTGGACCTAAGAAGGAGGGTATAACAGAAGGCTGGAGACAATTACATGATGTCGAGATTCGAAATTTGTCTTCCTCGCCAAACATTATGAGGACGATGAAATCAAGAATGATAAAATGGATGGGCCATGAGGCAGGCATGCGAGAGAATAAATATTCATAAGGCTCTGGTGGGAGAATATTAAGAGAAGAGACGACAGCTGAAAGATATAGACGTAGATGGTAGCATAATACTAACGAAACTAGAAATAGAATGATATGTAGTGGGCTGGATTCATCTGACTGAGGATAGGAACTAGTGGTAGGCTCTTGTAAAAACGATTATGAAAGTTCTGCGAAGAGCTGGGAATTTGAGTAGCTGAAATCTATTAGCGTCTTCTGAAGGTTTCTGTTACATTTAATTAGTTACTTACGTCTATGTGTACTTTCTTTTCGTGGATTATGTAGTGTTAATTTACAAGTATGGCTTCCAAGGAAAAGAACTAAAAAATCTGAACCCGGGATACAGAAATTGCACACGTGTGCTTTACAATTTGTACTCCTCATCAAATGAAGGATGAGGGCATGGGCGGGGCATGTGGCATGCACGGAATACACGTTTTTTTTCTGGCCAACTAGAAGGGAAAGTATGGATTAAATAAGCAGCCTAGGATCAAATCAGAGGTAATATTAGAATGAATGTTAAAGAAAGAGGATGGATGTCGAATGGCGTGGCTGATGGTGGAGTTAGCCTTCGAGTTGAAAGGTGGGTAATATCCAGAGTAGTTTAGTAATTCCTTTCTTTACAACGACTCCTCCAGGAGCAACAGAGGGCAGAGAAAGAGACAGGCTTTTCCATTTTAACTAATCTGAAATGCGTCCACCTACCTTGCACAAATGTCCAACAGTTTGCGTGTATTAAGCGTGTTATCTGTATAAACACATCGGTTACATTTTATGTTTTTAGTTGGTAATTGGGACAATGTAATGACTGTGAGCAAAATTCAGTTTGCTTCATATGTAGACACACAAAACCTTTATTTTGGGATTATATTACAATAATACAAAATAAACAAGGAAAATATAATTATGAAATAATGTAGAACACATATGATGGTCAGTGATTCAAACCCGAGGGGATAACATACAAATCGCTTTCCTAGAGTCATATTAGTTGAAAATTAAAGGTCGTCAGTATGTAGAGTGTTATTAATCTTCATATTTAAACGCTTGTCAATGAAGGAAGATCTCAATAAAAGCTTGGCTTAAGCATTACTCAGGATTGCTGGTTTATAGAAGGCAATATATAGTAATATATTAGCCAGTAAGTCTAAATATAGAATTCCTCCTTCGTGTAACGGTGCACACGTGAATACCACACAGGGAAATTTTTAATTCGTCTACAATATCGAGGACCTTCCTCTTTAGTCAACTGTGGCTTTAATAGAAGATTTTCTTTTCTACCCTCGGCCAGCAGAATGGTTCTCTTTATTAGTAGTTCTCACGTCTTTCTGAAACGCTTTGCTTGAATGCAATAAAATTAGGCCACGACCGCTTTATATTATTATTATTATTATTATTAGTGTTTCATATTAACTTGTATAGTCAACCTACACTCTCCAAAATAGCTCAACTAGCATCAAGACAGCTCGCCTTGCCGAAATTCTCTCCACCTATCCCAATTCCTCACTATGGACAATCAGTAAATTTTTCCCCGTGCGTAAGTACCGCGACATGATGTGCGGGTGAGTGGATGTAAACGTTCAAGTTTCAAGAATTATTGATATTGACACTAGATGAAAACTTCACGCGTCGGTCACTTCATCACCGGTGGGAATTCGCTGCCCAATGACTGAGTCCAAGAACTGACAATGGCCAGGTTTGGTTCTGGGTGGAGTGAGGATCTTTTCTGTGTATCATACCACACCGGCTCAGAAGCTGACGCAGCTGATGAGCATAGGCAAATCTTTCTGCGATGGTTAGACGACCAACAAGCCAACACTCACCTTCAAATATTTCCGAGGTCAATTATGCTGTGGTATTGAACCGTGAGATCCGACGCAAGAAAACGGCAACTAACCGCCTAATATATGGCTGTAAACACTATCAGAATAATTTAATGTTACGGCGACACTTCCCCGTTGTGTTATCAATTGCATATATTTTCAGTATTTCGTCTCACACAACTTTACAACAGAAATGAATTGGAAACCAGAGGTAAAAATGTCCTTGTTCCATAGATTTATTACCAGTACAAACATTGACTTTCCCGAAGGGGAGATCTCCTTCCTAAATAAAGGTCCAATATACAGGGTCATAAAAGATGGACGGGATTTGAAACCGCTATAACTTAAAAAGTACTAGACGGATTTACACGTTTGGCGTTTGCAAGTAGGGTTATTTTTATGCAAGACGGAGCTCCTCCACACTTCAGATGCTTCGTGACTGACGTTTTAAATGAGAGGTTCCCTGATGCCTGGATTGGAAGGGGTGGACCAATACCCTGGCCACTTCGAAGCCCAGATCTCTCTCCACTTGATTTTTTCGTGTAGGGGTACATTAAGAACATTGTGTATGCTGAGAAGATCAGGAATATCCAGCACCTGCAAGACAGGATCACATCGGCCATTGAAACTGTAACACGAGACATGATTCAGAAAACGTGGTAGGAGATAGAATTTCGTTTGGACGTCTTCAGAGCTACAAACGATGAACATATTGAAATGTACTAAGGTACGTCTAAAACTTTAAACTTTTCTGATCATTTTAAGATGAAAAACGTGTAAATCCGTCCAGTACTTTTTACGTTATAGCGGTTTCAAATCCCGTCCATCTTTTTCGATGACCCTGTATAACCTTAATTATAAACTGAATGACTGGATAAGAACATCGGCTCTGCAAGCTGCGACTGCTAATTTTTCCATCCCAAAAGCAGACCAAGAACACTTTCGGTGGGAAGTTATCATAAATATGAATTCCTCATATCAAAGCCATTCACAATACTTAAACCACAATGCGTTAAACTGAAATAAATTGTTAATACAAATTTCCAGAACACAAAAAGTTACTCTGTTGATATATTGTTTCAAAATTATTATGTCGGTAAAATAGATTATTTTATCACTTTTAATCTGTTTAATATTTTAAATATAAATCCCACCAATAACTTCCAAAAACTAAATAATTATAAAACAATAATAAATAAAGAAGAAACCGAAATCAATAATTTAAATCATACTTCTACAAACATATTTTTCATGGCATCTAGTTGGTCAGGACCCCCTCATTATCGAGGCTTCACGATCACACTCAGTTACACCACACCCAACAGAACTCCTCTGGATGGGTGATCAGCCCGAAGTAGAGATCTCTGTCTGACAATATGCAACAATCCCAAGAGAGACCTTCTGCAATTAGTATTAGAATTTATTCGGCTTTACTCTGTGTTTATCAGTCATTTGATATATTTTTATTGTTTGTCTGTACATAAAAAAAATTCTTTGTTTTTTCGGTGTTTGTCCATCTGCTACTAAATTACAAAATTTTCATAATGTAATTGATCTTTCTGAAATTACTGTCGTGTTTCGTTGTTTCCCAGTTCTGTAATGCCCTGTTGTCATTGATTGAATTCGTATAGGACAGAATTTATATCCGTATTGTGACGGTCATATTGTATCAAAATGTCATCAATATAGCGGCGATCCCAGTGGCCGCGCAGTCAAAGCGTGGGTCTGCGTCCGCTGGCTTCCTGGCATTGTGGGTTCGAATCCCGTTGGGAGCATGGCTAACTTCTCTTCATTTCTACACCCGTCTTCCACCGCACTGCCGCGGACATTTACACACAACCAAGTGCACATGTTATGATCACACTGACCTTTACTAAGGAACATAAAAATATTCAGCGTTACAGTTTACAACATTCAAGAATATGTGAGTACATAAATACTTTGACTTTCGATTATTGTTTAACATTTTGAAACTCCGTATATTTCTAAACAGCACCGTACATTATTCTTTACTTTTTGCAGATACCAACCCACATCAAAGCAATACAACGCGAAGAACACATATAATTCTTCCTTCATCTACAAGGAGTCGCCAGAAGTTTTGATACTGGAAGCTTCACCCACCAACAGTACTAATACTGATCATACAAACTATATTCCCTTGTGCCTTGAATATGACCCGGTAATGTACACACCATATTGGAATTCTACTGCATACCAACGTAGTTTTTGAAATTTATAAACATATTAATATTTTTTTTTAATTTTTGTCTTTTACACTTCTTGAAAATTTTATGCACTTTTATGTAATTTACCAAAGTTTCTTGTAATATTTCGTCAACATTTCAATACGTATCTTATCTTTGTTTGTAAAGGGTTAGATCTCACTCCTGCTTACAATTGTGTTAAGTATTCACTACAATGTTTACATTATGGCCTTACGATGGCTTTAAAAATAAGCCGAAATATGTTGACTGATTAACATGCTTTGTAACGTTCTGTATGACGGCATACTGAATAAATACAGAATAATTTACTGTCGTTTATATTACTAAGGTTCTGGAAAGATAAAGCGAGGACTTTGCTCATACATTTGTAGAATCATTCACCCAAGTTGGCTGTTATACCAAAGCAAATCTTTTGAAGTTGACATTTACCTTTGTAGGGGACAGTTCACGTATTTGTTTTCTGTGAAAGAATAAATGAAAAAATGTGATCCACTGTGTCCTTGGTATGTTGCATTGTTTCTTCCAGCAGTGAGAACTTTCGCTCCAGTTGACGTAGCTGATCGCACTGTTTCAATAAGTCTTCCTGCACACCTCTTTGGCTCTGGCCTAAGACCTCACGCATCTCTATTCCTTTTTCCAAGGATTCTTTCCACAACTTTTCCTGATTTTCATTTAATAAACCGTACTTCACCCCAACCTCTCTGACTACTTTCGCCATTGCATTTTGCACCTCTTGTTCCACTTTGGTCAACCTGTATTCGTATATTTCTTTTAGCGCCCCTACTTGGGTAGTCAGAAGTTCTTGCTGTTCACACAAATCCTTCATCCTCCTCGATACCAGAGAGCCATTTTCACTCCCCCAAGCTCGAATTACTGTCTCTTGAACACTGTCGCTTCCCCTAGACGCTAATCCATTCCTCTTGGAAATTTGCTTCAGAGCAGCGTTGATTATGTCCCTAGACATAACTGTGTTCATCCTTGGTTCATTTTCGTCCAAGTAAATGCTTCCTTTCCTTCTGTTCGGAAATACATGCACTTGTTTATTTGGGTAACTCTTGAAGACGGAACACAAATTTGGTGTTATTATCGTTATGAATCTAGGGAATATCCACTTACTTTGAGCGGCCCCACATACCAGATTCTCGATGTTGGAGATGAGGCGCACTCTTGCAATTAAACTCAACGTTTCAGCGTCGTTCTTTATGGCCTGTGTGTCACTTACAGCCAGTCCACTCAGTAAGTTCAACAATATGACACTTATCAACAATATGAACAGTACTAGAATCACATGGCTTGTCACTGGCAGCAGATCAAATTTCATCTCGGATGCCTCATACTCACCATTCATCATCAACACTGACTTCATCACGGTCACCCACACGTTTTGATAGAAAAGTGAAACGCAAGGTGTGCGAAACATAGTGAAAACACAAAGGCTGAACGCTATTATCAATGGCGAATAAAATGACATGAACTTCACAAAGGTAAGGGACACTGTCTGGAGCATCTGCATCAGGATGGAGCAGTTGGGAATACAGCCAATCCGCAAGAGAAACTCAAACCAAGCCAGCAGCACGGCAATGGACGCACAGTGATGTTTCGTTACTTTATCAACCTGCTGCACACACAGGATGATGACCAGTATTATGATAGAAACACGAAGAAATGTGCTAGTTCTCCGGAGATACTGCTTGGTGACTGACAGAAACTGTGTAAGCTCTCGCATTGCAAACATGGCAACCATAACCGTAAGTCCCAATTTGATTCCCATTTCCAAAGTTGTTTCTTCAGCATTCGCAGACTGTGTTGTAGTTTCATTTGCATCTGACTTGCTTCTATTGTTGTGAAACGTTGCGTTTTCGGAATCCGATTTCACCCTGGTCCCAGATTGGTTGTTAGGTATCTGTACAAATTTATTGCTCTTTGAATTTTCAGAAGTAAATGTATTGTTTGAGGTTGTAGTGCTTCCTTCCAAATTTATAAAACACTTCACAGTGATATTCTCAAAGCCCTTTATTTCTTTTTCTGGATTTTCATTTTCTTTGCCCTTTCTTGGATCAAAATGTAAAGTTTTATTCCCGCACTCCGAAGTATTGGTACAGTTTTTTGGCCAGGCGTCGAGCCGAGAACAGTCATGAATAACACAGGACACTTGATCACATTTCAGGTTATTACCTGCGTCAGGACAGCTTTTTACACTAGAATAATCCGTTAAAATTACATGTGTCGTGAGAAAGCACAGGAAAGTAACATAAAATAGTAGATTTATATAGAAAAACGAGCGGGCATAATTCCATTTCAGATACAAAAAACTGGTGATTACAGGATGCTTCAACATATGGCGTAACCTTCTATCTTGGCTCATATATAAGAGCATAGGCATCTCGGCCATCCCTTTCTTACTTCTGTTACAACTCTTTGGTGTCAGAAAATTGTAGTTGAAAGTCAGTCTGAAATCCTGGTGGTGTGGCGTTTTGTCATTCGTCTCCAAACACTCATCAAAGAATCTTCTTAACGTAAATCTATCAATCTGCGACAACGGTGGCTGTCTAAACTTGGTGAACATCAAGTCTGCACCATGTTTCATCAGCATGACCACTGTATCTTGGTTCCCGTCTCTAGCAGCAATGTGCAATGCAGTTTCACCACAACCATCCATTAGATTGATGTCTGCGCCATTCCTCAACAAAATATCCGCCATCTCACTGTTGCCATACCGTGCTGCTACATGCAAAGCCGTGTTGCCCCATTCGTCAGTTGCATCTAAGTCGATCTTCTTGCAGACAGAAAAATCACCTTCCAAAAGAAGCACCAAACTTTGCAGAAGTACCTGATATTCCTCCTGACGCGACAGGCTGAGACGAGCAAGACAGTGCAGTGCTGTCCTCTGGCAACAGTCTTTGATGTTTCGGTCTACACGGTCCGCACTCAGCAGCACGTTTAACTGATCTAAATTACCTCTTTTAGCGACCATATGAAGAAGCGGTACATCTGAAACGGGGTTCACTGTGTTCACATTGGCTCCAGCTTCAATCAAGATTCGGGCAAACTCCTGTCTCCCCTCTAAAGTACAAGCCATTTCCAGACAGGTACAATAGTATGGTTCATCATACCAATAGTCGATGTTCACCGGCGTCTTCTGCAGTGCATCCCGAAAGGTGTTCACGCAATCATGTTGGATTGCAGCAAGCAGTCGAGTCTGAGGGTTTGGCGAATTCAGGTCCTCTAATAAAGGTGGTGGTAGGATTGTTCTAAATTCTGGATACAGGCAGAGGATTTTTTCACGTACAGTTTTCATTTCATCAGCACCCGAAGTCTCCAGATTCAAATGTTTCCCCTGATGCTGCAGTATGGTCCTAATTGTAGCTTTACATCTGTCATTTAGGGCGTGACTCAGAGCTGTATGTCCGTACATGTCAGGTTTGTTCACTTTGAGGTCCACCTTCTCCATCAATGATTTTATGCACTGCATGTATTTCTTTTCGAATCCACGATGTTTACAGGATTCCTTCGTTAAAATGTGGAAAGCAGTGCTACCATTTTTGTCCGTTGCGTTCACGTTAATCTTACTGTGCAGCAGAAGCATTGTGAGGACCCCGTGATTACCTCCCATTGCAGCCAGATGTAATGGTGTACATCCGATATATCCACCTCCAGCATTTACATTAATCCTGTGGTCGGCTATGAGTGTTCGTACTACTTCTAAGTGCACACCTTTCACAGCCATATGAAGACTGGTCCAACCATCGCCGTCGACAGAATTGACGTCAGTCTTCGGGTTCATAAGCAGAGTTTTAACGGTCTCCAGGTTCCCTTCAGTTGCAGCTACATGCAGTAATGTACGGCCAAACGAAGCCTCACTACTTGTATTATCATTTGGCCACGACAGAGGGTATTGCAGAAATAAAGACAAAGGAACTCTTTCTGGTGTACAAGAACCAACATTCTTCATCTTACATGATGAGACTGTTAGGCGACGGATTCTTTTAACGCTGTTATCATCTTGTTCAGACTGTGGTGAGTCGTTTATGGATATTCTCGTACTTTTAGATGGGGGTACCATGATGAGTATATTCTCTGAAAAATAACCAATATTGTATCGATAAGAATTTAGTAGCACATAAAAAGGAAGGACTATTCTAACCTGCAATATACATATTTTTAAAACCCGTTACTTGTTATACTGTTATCATTTATGACCTGCGGGGTTAACATATTCGTATTGTTAATTCCGTTTGAAGTAATGGAGAACTATCTGTGCTGTGGAAAAATAGGTCATGATTATTGATCTGAGTGGCAATCCCTGCCTGGCAATTCATAGCAACAAGATGGGAAATATTCGTATAACGTAACACTGTGGTGAATTCAGCTATCCCAACAGCCTGATACAATTTCAACGAAAAGAGCGCTTCCAAGGCGTTTTAATGCGGCTGAAAACACTAAATTATACTTAGGTATTCATATAAAGTACCCGATATTTTTTTCCAGATGTTAATAAAATGTGGGGTGTATTGATAGATTTTGACATAAGTTCCGAACATCAAATTTCACATAAATCCGTCCAGTGGGAGCCACGCTGCACCTGAGGACAGACAGACAGACAGACGATCGGACACACTAACAGCATGATACCGTTTCAGTCGAAGGAAGTGCTCTTACAAGGATTTAATGTCGCAGGCAACAATAAATTTTACTTTGTTCTTCATTTGAAGTGTACTATATTTTTCCCCCGATTTTAACCAAATTTTGGTTGTCTCCATAAATTCTCATAGAAGTCGCAAATATCAAATTTCACGAAAATCCGCCTATTGTGAGTCGCGCTGCTACATGCGGAGAGGCAGAAAGATAGACGGATATTACGAAGGAAATAGGTGCTTATGCCGACAATACGAAACACCTAGAGTAAAATAAAAAATGTGCATGTGCATGTGCACGTCATTATAAAATATTGGAAGGGGTGGTTTATCGCCATACATTCTTAAGTTTGGCATTATAAACGCTGAATAGTAAGTATCATGCCCTGAAATGGCCTCCGGTACCTATTGAAGAGACTTACTACCCTCTTATAACTATAGCAATAATAATAATAATATGTCTCTCTCGAATAGTCTACAAAAGCTCGATCTACTTCTACACACCTTTATGTAACTACAAAAGACTGTTATACTCAATACATTTGCATTACTTCGAAGATTCTTAACTACCAGTGTATAACCACCTTGAAGTATCTTGTCCTAAACAGATAATGGCACCAGCATATCGTAAAACCTATGGAATAATAATAGTAGTAATATTTCAACGTCTGTTACTCATAGTAATACAGTACATTATTACTACATTATTACTATTTTATTATTCTCATAAATATGGTCGTATTAATTATTATTATTATTATCATCATCATCATTATGTGACTTGTCACAGGCCATTTCTACCTGGTACTTCTCTTGAACCAGCGGTGATCCCCATCACTCAGGCTTCAAATTTCAGACTGCAGTACTTTCCGTATTATGTGCGATGTTCAAAGTATAACTGTCTTTTCTAGTGAATCTATTGAATGTTTTGCTGATATGGCTTCCAAATTTTTCCTTACACTTTTGTTACTATTCCGGTGACTCCAATTATTACTGGTATAATCATACATTTCATGTTCCACATTCGTTGCATTTCTATACATAAACTCTTGCATTTAACTTCTTTTCTGCTTTCTTTTGCATGACATTTCTGTCTGCGGGTATTGTCACTTCTATCAGAATGCTTGTTTTCCCTCTTTTGGTGTTTATTATATTTGGCTCGTTTGCTGTAACTTCTGTGTCTGTGTGTACTGCTTGATTCCACAACACTGTAACACTTTTTTTTACATAATGGTTTGTGTGTGTGTGTGTGTGTGTGTGCGTGTGTCTACGATTTGCCTGTCGTTTCCATGCTTAGTGCTTTGCATAGTGAGTTAGCAAATGTGTACAAACATTATCGTGTCTCATTATGTACTCATTCTTCGCCAGAATTGGGCAACATGAGTTTAGGTGGTCAGCAGTTGTTTACATAACCGGCATTTATGTTCAGTTTCTTTCTTCTAAATTTTATTTTTGAAATAGTGTTTACTAAGTGCTTACTCTTGAACTGCCACCACTGAACTTTCTGTTTCTCCCGTAATGCTCCAAATTTTAGCCACAAATATGACTGTTCATGGGTATAGAGCATTTTATAACTTCTACCAGGTCGATGGATGGGGCAGGTTGGGGATTTGATTTTGGTAACTAGGAATTTTGAGGGTAAGAGTAGGTTCAGCACAGTCGCCCCAGCTAGTCGCCTCTTACGACCGGCAGGGGATTCCCTAGGTCTATTCTTATACCGGTACCTAGACGGTAATAAATTCTGTCTACATATTGTTGGCTGAAGTCATACGGATGGCGGCCATGCAAGGCTTTTTGGGACTGTTTTCTCTTGTCTTTGTTATTATACTGTTCATCTGTGTGAAGTTCATTTGCATTTGCGCGGACTAAGTCCAGCGGTGTGCACCTATCATCTGCTTTTATTATTATTATTATTTTCATCATCATCATCATCATCATCATCATCTCCTTTACGCAGGGTATTTATACTTATATTCCTGAGACAAACTATGTCCCTAGGGAA
>Ga0136643_10014263_pt1 | contig 11915 bp, 8 predicted proteins | sample TergutLab28metaG_FD_96883 | JGI IMG/M metagenome (GOLD analysis project Ga0136643, IMG submission 96883) | Labiotermes labralis P1 segment gut microbial communities from Petit-Saut dam, French Guiana - Lab288 P1 (version 3) (version 3) | ecosystem: Host-associated > Arthropoda: Insects >...
ACGGTGCTGTTATCCCAACAAAACCTCTTTACAATTCTACCCCCCCTTTAATAGGTTCCAATACCCGCAGTGTTTTTTGGCCCCCCCCCCCCCCCCGCCCCGACGCTGAAGACTATCTATTTCCAGTAATTCACAACTATTTTTTCAAATTGTCCGCAAATGATGCATGATCAAAACCTACCCTATCAACAACATGAAGTCGAGTCTGGCTGTACTGTGACAATCTTACACTATTTCAGTTATTTCCTACTCTCGCGTAACGACAATAAATTGCTTCATTTCAAAGGATAATTGCAGGCTATACCGCAGTCTGTAGTGCGCAATAGTTCTGGCACGAACTAAACGCAGGCCACTATCACTTAAAGTTTGATTTAAATTCCCACACTTACAACTACGTCGTATTTATAGATCTATTCTTACGTGAGAGAGACCAATAAGATCCACTTTCTATAATAATTTATTTAACTTAATTTATCCTCGACATGTTTCGAACAAGTAATTATTCATGATCAGTAGGTGTGTACAAGCAGCTTGCAGTATTTCACCGTGAATCTTAAGATCAGTCTAGTCGCTGACAGGATACAGATGTACAGAACACTACTGACGATGAAAAATTACTTGTTCAAAGCATGTTGAATATAAATTAAGTGAAATAAATTATTAACAAATGCTTACATCTTGTTGGGCTCTCTCCCGTACTAATTTCAACCCCGTTCGGATTGGCGCTCATTTTAAGCTAAATATTCTCTTGTGTTCTTGTAATAAAACCAACTAGATGCACCAAATTTCTCGAATTTATTTTTGGAATAAAACTCTACATGTTTCGGACAGTTCCCCTGTCCATCATCAGGAGTTTTTCGCTGTACACACAACAATGGTATATGTCATACAGGTTTGCTGACAGCTTGCGAGCAGGATCAGGACGGACCTGATGATGGACAGAGGAACTGTCCGAAACATGTAGAGTTTTATTCCAAAAATAAATTTGAGAATTTAGTGCATCTAGTTGGTTTTATTACAAGAATTTATCACGATACACGGTCACCTGAACGTCATATATATTGTCTATTTTACCATTGCTGTGTGTACAGTGAAAAACTCCTGATGATGGACAGAGGAACTGTCCGAAACATGTAGAGTTTTATTCCAAAAATAAATTTGAGAAATAAGTGCATCTAGGTAGTTTTATTAGAAGAATTTATCATGATGCACGGTCACCTGAACGTCATATATATTGTCTATTTTACCATTGCTGTGTGTACAGTGAAAAACTCCCGATGATGGACAGAGGAACTGTCCGAAACATGTAGAGTTTTATTCCAAAAATAAATTTGAGAAATTGGTGCATCTAGGTAGTTTTATTAGAAGAATTTATCATGATGCACGGTCACCTGAACGTCATATATATTGCCTATTTTACCATTGCTGTGTGTACTGTGAAAAACTCCTGATGATGGACAGAGGAACTGTCCGAAACATGTAGAGTTTTATTCCAAAAATAAATGTGAGAGATTAATGCATCTAGTTGGTTTTATTATAAGAATATATCACGATGCACGGTCATCTGAACGCGAAATAAATTATTTTTAAAAAGATTGCATCTTGCTGTTCTTTCTCACACACGTGTGTCACGATATATGTTTCACATAATGTAATGATCTATTCTTATCCGTGGTATATTCAGTAGTGCAGATGAGTAGACTTGCAAATGATAGGATAATTTAACCACAAGTACAATACACTTAGTTCAGAAACAAATTTTATTTATCAAACACAACCAGCTACATATTTCGGCTAATAAATAGCCGTCATCAGGCTGATCGCGAAAATAAAAAAAAGACGAAAATATTCACAGCTGTGTGGGAAGTCCGAGATCTCCAAACTTTACAAATATCACTACGCAGCCTGATGAACAAAAATCTTGTGAAGTTACAAAAATTGTGTGTAGGAATTTAGAAACCTACCGTGACTGTATATTAACCTTATGACGCCTAATGTCAACTATAGTGGTCGTACCGCACCGCTAACCTCTAAATTTGCATTTTATATATTTATTCAACAAATATAGGTACTGAATATTTTAAACATGGTATATAATGTCCGTCTTTTTCTCTTCAAAGTGCAGTTTGTTTCATAATTATAACGTATTTGGTTCCTGTATTATTCACCTTTTATATACAGGGTGTGCTAAAATTAAAAAAATCATTCCGGCGCCAAAAGGTTAATTAAAGAGAAATAATGGTAAATAATGAAGTGTAGCATGGAATATGGCAATGGGAGAAGAGTAGGCGAGTTTTAAGGGAGAGATCTGTTGGTGTTACTTCCGTTGTTTTCGGCATTGGTGCCTTTGACGTGGTCAGATGTTTGAGCACTGCACACTTTCTTTGTTACTGGTAAAAAAACGTGTAGTTGGCTATTATGAATGTTCAAGTATCTCGGAAGTTAGTGTCTTGTTAATGTTGTTTCGAACACGTTTGTTTAAGTACTTTCTAATTCACAAGAATCACTCAAATATTATACCAACCACTGCACATATATAAAATTTATAAAATTGACATATTAAAACATTAAAACGCTCCGACATGTTTCGGTCCTAGGACCATCATCAGGGAGCCATGTCGTCCTTGCTAAAGTCACACTAGAAATAGTCACAGATTAATTTCGTTGAACAAGTTGGGTGTTGTGGCAGCATGCTGCCACAATACCCAACCAGTACAGCGAAATTAATCTGTGACTATTTCTAGTGTGACTTTAGCAAGGAATATATAGCTCCCAGATGATGGTGCTAGGACCGAAACATGTCGGAGCGTTTTAATGTTTTAATGTGTAAATTTTATACATTTTATATATGTGCAGTGGTTGGTATAATAATTGAGTGACTCGACAACATGCACGGTGTAAAAACGAAAATAAAAAGAATTACAAGAGTCACTTCACGTGATATCGTCTAGATAGTGCTGACCACGTCACTTTCTTACATTGTTTGAGTCCTTACTTACTCTTACTCCATGGTGCAGAGTCGTTCTTGAGCAGCTAACTGGTTTGCAGCTAGTCAAGAAATTCCCCGCATTTTATGGAACCCGAAGGTTCATTACAGTACTCACAAGCGTCCGCCACCTGTCTCTATCCTGGGCCAACCCAATCCAGTCCATATACCCACATCTCAGCTCCTGGAGATCCATCCTAATATTATCCACCCATCTACGCCTAGGTCTCCCCAGTGGTCTCTTTGAGTCCTAATCTACGATAATTAGTAAATAACAAATTTCAAGTATGAGATAAAGCAAGAGAAATTAGGTGACTGTGGTCTAACCTGAGGTACTATCGTGCAGTAGTGGCTGAGGAAAATCATGAAATATCATCATTATAACCGACCTCAGGACCAAGATTCTAAACCGATTTCCCCCAGATACCACGTGGGATTCTAACCCTCCTGACCGAAAAATTCGTTAGAAAGATAAATCAATCGATGCTATTAGACATGAGGAAAAGTAATGATATGGCTTCAGCCGATCCAGACCTCGCAAAAACGGCGGTTAGTCGTGAGGTTCAGCATTCAGCCGCTTTAAACCGTTATTCGTTACTGATAGCTCGTTCCAAAATGTTTTGGAGATTAGAAGCTGATCGCAATGCAAACTACATTCGAAAATTCAATTCCCCTTTCAGAGTAAATCAGTTCACACTGCATTACAAAAACCAACCAAATTATGGCGTGTAAGGAAATAAGGTCTGTATTCTCACAGGCAGGTAAATACAGTGGGCACAGTTCGTCGGTCTCAGGACACGTGGCGCCCAAAAGTGCAGACAACCAAAACGGGGGCTTGAAAATTTAAATTGTTGTTCAGTTACAGGTGTAGATTGTGTGCTGCTGATCACACAGACAGTTATGTGATGAAGGTACTGACTGACGGCCACAAGTGGTGACTGGTCGGGTCCGCAACTGGATATGAGTTAAACTGAAATAGAGTGGGCTTGTGCTAAATGTGAACAGTTGCTTACAGCATCACGTTACTTATATATATATATATATATACACACATATATATATATACACATATATACATATATATTATTATACGAATGTATATATGTGTATATACATATACATACGTACATACATTCATACATACATACATACATTCAACATTCATATATACATTCATACATACATACATACACACATACACACATACATATATACATACATACACACACATACATACATACATAATACATACATACACACATACATACATAAACACATACATACATACATACACACACATACATACATACAAACATACATACAAACATACATACACACACATACATATACACATAATACATACGTACATACATGCATACATACACACATACACACACCTACATACATACATACATACATACGTACATACATACATAAAATACAATACATACACACATACATACACACATACAATACATACATACATACACACACATACATACATACATACATACAGTAATATTCACCAATAGTGTCAGTATAAAGAGAAGAATAACAAAAGGCTGCCCATAAGGTTCCTACTGCAGACTTGACTTTTGGAATCTGTTTTACAACTGTCTATTGAAATTGGAACTAACAAGCAAATAAAAAATTATAGCCTTCGCCGACGACTTAATAATACTGACCAGAGGGGAGTCAGTCGTAGAGGCTGAAAATTACATGAACTTGGAAAAGAGGAACTTTCTGGAATGGGCCCAAAACAACAAACTATAGTTTAATTTAAAAAATCAACCGTCGTGCTTATGTCTGGCAGGAGAAGAACGGAAAGAGAGGAGATAGACGTATATGTAAACAACAAAACTCTCAAACACGTTAACAGTATAAAATATCTTGGTATTATTTTAGATAATAAAATGACTTTAAAAATCATATTAACAGCATAGAAGAAAAGTGCACAAAACTAATATTTTCGCTTTCCATAATGGCGAAGGTAACATGGGGACTGAGGCATGAGGCGCTGAAAACCATTTGCACAGGACGAACTTTATCACTGTTACTATATGGAGCCCCAGTATGGAAAAGTGTACTGAACAAACATTGCTACACAGCTAAACTAATTAGAATACAGAGATTAATAAACATTAGAATATCCAAAGCCTACCGCACGGTTTCAAATTAAGCATTATGCTTAATCTCCAGCATAAAACCTATTCACATAAAAATAGAAGAAACAGGAAGTTACTACGAAATTACAAAAGGAAAGGGAATTTTCAGTATGACTGAGAAATGGAAGTGAAAAACTGGATCCATCCGGCGAAACACGTCAAATTAATTGAAAGAAATGAAAACATCCGACAGTTGGTGGAATTCGGCTGGATTAACGCACTCGGGGGGGCACCGCGGGAATAAGCTGGCAGACCAACTGGCGAAAGAAGCAGCAAGCAGCAAGACCATCGAAGAGTGCTACAGTAGAATCCCAAAGAGTGCAGTGTGGAGTGAATTAAATGAACAAAGTGTAAAACAGTGGCAAAATGAAAGGGAAAGATCTTCAAAAGGTGTAATAACAAATCTTTCTTCCCAAAAATAGCGGACATGTTGAAGATAAGAATTGGCGCAACCTCCAAAGTTACTACAACAGTAACTGGACATGGCAATATCAAAACTTACTTGTACAAGTACAAAATAACAGAGAGCCTAATGTGCTCATGCGATGAAGGGGAACGATCAGTGGATCACATCCTATATGAATGCAAAATTTTAGAACACGAAAGGGATAGACTAAAAGCAGCGACAATACGGTCAGAAAACTGGCCAGTTAGTAAAGACAAACATAATATAAAATTTTACAAAATCTTCAAAGAATTCGCGAACGGCATATTATTAGACAAAGTTCAGTGTGTAAATTTGAAAAGATAGATAAGAAACCAAAACTACAAATGGTATATGTAGATAGTAGAAGATAATATGTAAAAGTTAACTTCAATGTATGTAGTATTACTCCATAGTAATGGAGCATGCAGAGTAATAAAGATAATAAAAAATACATACATACATGCATACACACTTGAATACATACGTACATACACATACATACACCCATACACATACATATACATACACACAAACATACATACATACTAACATAAACACATACATACAAACACACACACACACATACATGTATGCATACATACATACATACATACACACACACATACATACACACACGCATACACACATACACACACACATACATACACACACACACATACATACACACACGCATACATACATACATACATACATACACATACACACATGCATGCATACATACATACATTCGTACATACATACATACATACATGCATACATACACATACATACATACACGCATATATACATACTCACACACATACATGCACACATACGTACATACATACATACATAATACATACATACATACATATATACATACATACATACATACACACTGTTACCTTTATAATTCTGTGAAGCAGAGCCAACGAGATATAAGCTACACATATATAATTGACAAGTGATAGTAATTCTTATAATGTAACAGACATGCCGTACAAACACAAATGTTAACATCAGCACTTCCTAGCTTTAAACAAGAAATGTAAACCTAGCATGTAGTATTACTGCAAGTAATGGAGCATGCTTATATTATAATTAAATATACATACATACACACACATGTATATACATACATACACACACACACACACACCACACACACCACACATACACACACACACACACACCACACATACACACACACACCACTTAATATTTCGGCTCTTGAACATTAAACTGTTGTTAATTTATTTCTTCATTTTACTTTACAGCTGTTAATTTCGAAACCAAACAAATTGTTGCCCCCAGTTACAGCAGACACAACAGTTTATGACCAGCCAAACCGTAAAAATTTCAATCAGGTTCTATTTTTAGCAATATCTTTTTGTTAGCTCGCGTTACGTTTAAAGCAAACAATGGCCACATCTTCATTTAACACCTTTCAACTGTCCGTATTCAGCACAGTCTCTACGTAACATTTTCCTTGTGCTGCAGAGCACATAGTTATCGCTCGTGCTGGTCGAACGTAAATTTAACGACCAACCTAACAATGTCCGAACAACACGCAAGTTGGACACAGTGCGCCTCGTTGTTTCGTTTCACAGAAACATTTCAAACTAACTCCAGCTGCAGTTACCCTAACTATCTAATGAGGCACTGTATAGCTTAAGTCATACATTCGGCAATGATGCAGATCACAAATACATTTCTCCACCAATACAAGGCGGCGCTCAGCACAAGCAGTTGCGTAAAGTACAGCAGGCTTACTGCGATTGCAGGGCATAACACAGGGACAGTTACGACCCTTGGCGAGCACACTAGTTACAGGCAGTTCCCCAACTGTGGTATAACGTTATCGCTGATAACATATCGGTTGATCTTCAGTTATGTTTACTGGCTCTGTGAAAGGAAGCCATTTGCGTTCAGTCTATTGCTTAAACAGTAGCTCTTTTGAAGTCTTGAAAATCTGAAGCATCAATTTAATCATCATCATCATCATCTTATGTCTTTCATGGAGTTGGGTCACTTTTTAAACCGTTCCGGTCTCACGTATCCAGATGTCTCTTCAAAGGTCTACCACGATTCCTTCTACCAGTTGGACAGTGGTATTTCATTATCCTGGGTAATCTATTTCGAGGCATTCTATTTACATGTTGTATCCAGCTTCTCTTGTATTCCAGTGATTTGTATAAGGGGTAGTGATGCCTATCCTGCCCAACAGTCATCCTTAACTTCTCGTGATATACCTTGTTCTCACGAACGAGGAAATGACGACCGAGTCACAGCGGTATAACTGTTTCACCATGGATGGAAGAAATGCCATACCTAAGCATGCCGGTCCAGAGGCTGAAGGTAGCAATCCTACCACTGGACTTAGCTTGCTCTGGGATCTTAACCCATTTAGGGGAAATTTTAACCACTGGCAAGTCTCACGGAAAGAAGCCGGACAGATTTTCTTTCTCAGTTTAATAAAATTAATATATAAAGTGTCAGTTCCTACCTCACAGTAAACACTAACAAAACCTGTATTACAAAGACCAAATGGTTAGTGTAGTTCCGGGGAATTGTTGCCGTTTATGGATAAATACAGGAAAAATAAACAGAGTGATAGTTTTGGATGTTCAGTAGTTGGTTCACATAATTACCAACGTATTTTAAAGCATCGGGGTTATGCGGTGGCGTTGTTGCTCGATGTACTGCGCTACCAGCCCGAAGGTTGACGGTCGGAAGTTTTAACCAATACTGGCATAATCCTTCCGGCTGCATTACAACACTGAGTTCGGCTCAGCCTCTTACGGTACTCAGTAAAGGTAAAGCAGTCCCATTACAGGCCTGGACAGGCCCAGAGGGTTCCAGGAAGTTAAGTTTCCCAGATTTCGTGACAATGGCACAGGATGGTGGTAGGTTGTCAGCCTTACGCACCGGCCGCCTTTACCCCCAGGAAATACTCCTGGTACTCATTTCTGTTAGAGGTTGATTCGACCCCAGGGCCATAGTGCGATCGGAAGGATTTTATGTCAATGAAAAATCCACTCACACCAGCTGGGATCGAACCAGACACCTTCCGATGTGTAGCACAGTACCATAACCACTGTGCTACCGCGGTCCCCTACACTACTCAGTACCATGAATATCTCCTGCGGGGTAAAGGCGGTCGATGCCTAGGACTAACAAGCTTACCACAGTCATGTGCCGATTGTATTGGAATTCTGGGATTTTTAAGTGAGGCGTCCCCGTCGTGTTTTCAATAATTAATAAAATATATAAATTTATGAACCCCACACAAATTTATTACGAAATATATAATTAATTAAAGGGACATAGCAGCTACTGTGTTTCGGCTTTCATGAAGCCATCTTAAAAGCGTTAGCCAATTAAATTTAAGCACTTTTTCATTTAATGACGATCTTTCAACTGCAAAATCTGGGTTTCCTTAAATTTTTTCCGTTTATTTAGTGGCTTGAAAATGCGATGGCGGAGTATAGTGACTGGGCTACAGACTGGACGATCCGGGGTTCGAGTTCCGACAGGGGCAAGAGACTTTTCTTTTACCAGATAGTCCAGACTGGCTCTGGGAACCACTCACCCTCTTAATCAATGGACACCACGGTCCATTTCTGGTGGTAAGGCGGCCGGAGTGTGATGTTGATCACTCATCTCCATCTCGCGCCGAGGTTAGGAATAAGTGGAGTTATACCTCTACTTCTTCTGAATGCCTTCGTGGCGTGAACAAGGACAAATTATGATGTCACACTAATTACAGAGCTTTACTTAGAAAAAATACCCTTGACTGATATGAATGCCGATGTTCGAACTGAAAAGTGCAATCGGACATGTTATGTCTGAAGTTCTAACAACAGTATTTGTTTTTTTAGTAATTAACCAACTTAATGCAAAAGTTCTTGTTTTATAATAAGTTTATTATGTGCCTCTACATGTTTCGAGCACTATGTGCTCATCATCAGGAGGTCATATTTGTATTATACAGCATCTGGTATCATCACACCTGTAGGCGGCCGTCCGGTGCACAGGTTGAGAGAAGAATCTTCTCTCAACCTCAAACAGATGCTGTATAATACAATTTTAACCACCTGATGATGAGCACATATTGCTCGAAACATGTATAGGCATATAACAAACTTATTATAAAACAAGAATTTGTGCATTAAGTTGGTTAATTACCAAGATTATACTGAGATGCACGGTCAGAAAAAGTAAAAAAAAGAAACAGTATTTTTGTCCGAGCGTCTGAGTCCAGCTACGTAGCAACAAAAGCAGTATTGTTAGTTTGCTGGCAAAGAAAGAGATAAAACTGATGGCGGACATTTGCGCCTACCAAGACTAGCACGTAGCGTCTAATACGACGGAATGATTAATATTAATTTTAGAGCCTGTCGGATATACAGAGAAGCGGTCCAGGCCTTTTTCAGAGTCACTATCCCAGAATCATAAGCAGGTGTACTGATTGGTTTTTAACCATTATCCTGCTAACGTGGAGAATATGGTGAGCTCCTAATAATGCCAGCAAATGGAAGATGGGATTTAACTTGGCGTTTAGAGGGTCAATTCACCTTCTTTATTTCAGTTGCACATTCAATGCGTCGTCAAATTCTACGATATTTATTGACTTACTGATGATATTGAAGCGGTGGAGACTTATTTCGTAGCACGTTTTCAACACTTAACATGAAATACCTTTGTCAAATTACATTTAGTCCTGTACGCTCTCGAACCCGGGATCTACCGGATATTAAAGACTTATTTAACCTTTTGACTCCGGAATTGTTTTTTTAATTTTTGCACACCCTGTATATAAAATGTGAATAATACAGGAACCAAACACGTTAGAATTATGAAACAAACTGCACTTTGAAGAGGAAGAAACGGATATTGTAAACCATGTTTAAAATATTTAGTACCTTTATTTGTTGAATAAATATATAAAATACAAAGTTTAGAGGTTAGCGGTGCGGTACGGCCCCTATAGGGGTCGTTAGGCGTCAAAGGTTTAATGACCCTGGTGGGTCTGAGGAAGAGCTGAGTTAACCTTTATGCACCATGCATCCTATATATAGGACAGACATACCTCAAATCCCCAGAGTACTCTTTTTTACATATTTAGTCAACAAATATATTTAATTACTTTTTTAGACTTTCTCTCGCCATCTTCGTATATTCCTCCACAAAATGTCGTGTATTTCCTAATGTTACCCTTCTTGGTTCATAAAATATTCACATTTTACACAAATGGTGTGCTAAACTGTAAATGGCCAGCTCCAGGGCCAAAGGTTTAAAGACACTGAAGTTCCTGTCGGCTGACTCAGTCACTCTTCATCCTGGCCCTGCCCAACAGCTCTGTTCGCTGTTCCCAGGCAGTCCGAGGACATATCAACGACCGAGTTCCATTTTACAGAACAATGGACCTCTCTAATCTCTAATCGTTAGACGCATTAATTCACACTTCCATTAGTCGACAGTGGGGGCACGCTGCTGGTGGCACAGTTGGTTGAGACACAGCGCTACAAGCCGGAAGGTCGCGGGTTCGATTCCCGATGGTGTCACCGGAATTTTTCATTGACATAATCCTTCCGACCGCACTAAGGTCCTGGGATTTACTCAGCCTCTAACAGAAATGAGTACCAAGAATATTTCCTTGGGGATAAAGCCGGCCGGTGCTTATGACTGACAAACTTACCACCTTCATGTGCCGACTGTCTTGAAATCTGGGAGCCTCAACCTCCTGGATCCCTCTGGGCCTGTCCAGGCCTGTCATGGGATTGATTTACCTTCACTGGTCGACAGTATTCAGCTTTTAACAGAGCGGGGTGGGTATTTAAAAGGCAGCACAATCTAATATAAAAGTATTGATCGAAAATAAAACGACGCAATGAAATAAACAGCGTTTTGTGGCAAATAAAACAGAGATTATGCAGCACGTCTTAAAAATTCAGTAACTCTCCTTGTCGCCTGAATATTTAAATTGTATCTGTAGGAGTAGCTAAATGATTTTTACTCCTCACCCAATATTGTGCGGGCGATAAAATCGAGAAGAATGAGATGGGCTGGGCATGTGGCGCGTATGGGTGAGGAGAGGGGGGTGTATACGGTCTTGGTGGGGAAACCGGACGGAAGGAGACCACTGGGGAGACCTAGGTGTAGATGGGTTGATAATATTAGGATGGATCTCCAGGAGGTGCGATGTGGGTATATGGACTGGATTGGGCTGGGCCAGGATAGAGACAGGTGGAGGACGCTTGTGAGTGCGGTAATGAACCTTCGGGTTCCGTGAAATGCGGGGAATTTCTGGACTAGCTGCAAACCAGTTAGCTTC
>Ga0136643_10014264_pt1 | contig 11915 bp, 8 predicted proteins | sample TergutLab28metaG_FD_96883 | JGI IMG/M metagenome (GOLD analysis project Ga0136643, IMG submission 96883) | Labiotermes labralis P1 segment gut microbial communities from Petit-Saut dam, French Guiana - Lab288 P1 (version 3) (version 3) | ecosystem: Host-associated > Arthropoda: Insects >...
TACTTCAGTGTATGCTAGAACGAACTGATGCTATAACGAACGAGGCTCTAGAAACAATTACGATCGTTATAGCGTACCTCACTGTATGTATGTGTGTGTGTGTGTGTGTGTGTGTGTGTGTGTGTATATATATATATATATATATATATATATATATATATAATTCTGGCTACCTACACGTGAGAACTCGACAGGCGTTTCTCTTTCCAACGGGGTAAACGGCGCTAAACTCGCCAAATATCTACCGGAGCCGAAAAAGTTCCTGACAAATGTGGCATTGATTTTAGGACGATAAGCGTCTACCGGTCCAATTCACGATAATGGTTTATAATAATAATAATAATATATTTAACTGCAAATGGGCTGTCGCTCGGTGGCAGTAGTTATTATGCACGTACATAAATATGAAATAAGGATCTAAGAAATTTAATTCAGGGGGGCTACATAAGAAGCATGCAGTAGCAACTTGGAATCTTGGAAACCATCTCAGCATTCGCTTATAGACACAGGGAAACCAAGAAAAACCTGTGCCGAGGTGGCCGATCGCAGGACCTTCCGGATACTGACTTCTAGCCAGCAATCCGGCAACTAAAGTATGTAAGACAGCAATACACACATAGTAAAACAATATAAATGAGGTAACAAAAATAGACACGAGATAAAACACACATAAGACCAACTACAGTTAGCAGCAACGCACATAGTAAAGGCAACACAAGGGGAAGAAAGTACTGTAACTAGTTTCTAATATTGTTACTCCACAGTTATTGCACACAAATTTTAACATGCCCTTCACTTCACTTCACCAAGAACAAGATACAATAATGAGCTTCCTACGGTCTACGATGAACTACACATAGTTAAGGTGATAAAAATAGGAAGATAGAAATGGCTGGGACACACCTTTAGAACGCAAGAACTGGATCTTTGCTGAAGGCTTACTTACTTACTTAAATACTCCATGGAGCAGAGTCCTTCCTTAGAAGCTAACCGGTTTACAGCTAGTCAAGAAATTGTCTGCATTTTATTAAACCCGAAGGTTTATTACCGCATTCACAAGTGCCTGCCACCCATCCCTATCCTGAGCCAGCTCAATCCAGTCCATACATCCACATCCCACTTCTTGAAGATCCATCTTAATATTATCCTCCCATCTACGCCTCAATCTTCCCAACGGTCTCTTTCCTTCAGGTTTCCCCACCAAAACCCTGTACACGCCTCTCCCCTCCACCATACGCGCTACATGCACCGCCAATCTCACTCTTGTCGATTTTATAACCCGCACAATATTGGGTGAGGGGTACAGATCATTCAGTTCCTCATTATGTAGTTTTCTCCACTCCCCTGTTACGTCATCCCTCTTAGGCCAAAATATTCTCCTCAGCACCCTATTCTCAAACACCCTCAGCCTATGTTCCTCCCTCAATGTGAGTGACCAAGTTTCACACCCATACAAAGCAACAGACAAAATTATAGTTCTGTATATCTTGATCTTTAAATTTTTGGATAGCCAACTGGAAGACAAAAGATTCTGCATCGAATGATAGCAAGCATTCCCTGACTTCAACCTGCTCTCAATTTCTTCCTGACTAGATTTGTTAAAGTTGTTCCCAAATATTTGAAATCTTCCATCCTTTCAAGGGAACTATTATCAGTCTTCATACTGTAACTTCGTCCTGCATTCTGATCTCGAGACATGGCCATGTACTTAGTTTTATCAGCATTTACATCTAGCCCAATATCCTCACTAGCCACTACCAGAGCTTCTGCGTTTTTCTTTATAATACGTACGCTTCCTCCCAATATATTATCATCATCGGCATAAACCAGAAGCTGATGTGTACCATTTAATTTAAAGTCATCCTGGATTATCTGAACCCTCCTAATGGCGTAATCTAAGGCAAAGTTTAAAAGCAATGGCGATAGAGCATCTCCTTGTTTCAAACCATTCCTAACAGGAAACATGTCACACAAATTCTTGCCTACCCAGACTCTATTATATGTATCAGTCAGACGCATTTTTATTAGCCTTACCAGTTTCATGCGGATACCAAACTCAAAAAGAATATTATATAAGACCTCCCTCCTACCTGAATCATAGGCTTTCTTGAAGTCTATAAACAGCTGGTGCACTGCTTCATTTTATTCCCATTTTTCTCAAGTATTTGACGAATGCAGAATACATGATCAGCAGTTGACCTGTTGCGTCGAAATCCACATTGATGATCCCCAATAATTTCCTCTGCATATGGAGTTAACCTTGACAGCAGGATGTCGGTTAAAATTTTGTACGTACCTGGCAAAAGTGATATGCCCCTATAATTACTACAATCTGTTTTATCGATCGTCTTATATATAGGTACTATGATCGACTCCTTCCACTCCTCAGGCAATTCCTCCTTATTCCAAACAGAAATAACAAGTTTTTGAATCTCATTGCGAATTAATGAATTTCACAGCGAATTGTTCTGCCACCTGCTTTAATCAATTCTACGGTTATGTGATCAGTACCTGGTGATTTGTGACTTTTTAGCTTTTCAATAACTAATTTAACCTCAGAGGCACTTGCCTTGCAGAAGGCTTACCGTTTTTCAACCAGGAGGCACTCGGCGTGTAGGAAAAACATGAGGTAAGGTGACTTGAGTCCGTTAAGGAAGAACTGAATAGGATGGGCTTGAGGAACTGGAGAGGTAAGTAGCGGGACCGTGAGCAGTGGTGGGCAATTTTGGAAGAAGCTAAGATCCGCCGAGGACTAGAATGTGAGAAAAAGAAGCAGAAGATGAAGAAGAAGAAATGCCTGCCAGAGGAGCGAACTCAGCGCAACCGAATTTACTGGCTTTTAAATGCTTTACAGGAGTGTTATGTCCTCCAGAAGGTCAATGAAATCAGCTGATCAGTCTGTGCTAGCATCCGACGAAGAGCACAGCAGTTTCATCCCCATCCCCCCCCCCACACACACACACACACACCAGCAGACAGCAGCCTTCACTACATCTCCGTGTTGGATCGTAATGTGGCCACGGTGCGCTACACTCATTCAATAAATCTCTGTTTCCTCTTCAGTGCCGCACGGCGTGTCCAACGCACTTAGCGATCAGCTGCTAGCAGCCGACACTGCAGCTTCCTGTTACATCATACTAGTGACAATAGTGTTAAATACAGATCAGGATGCGGTAGCATGCAACAAGCATCTCTAAACGTTGTCTCGTCACCAGACCGTAATAAAGAATCATATAAATTTACCTAAGCAAACCGACATAAACTACGTATTACGTAGGGCGCTTGGAAGAGATAAGAAATGAGTACCAAATTTTGGTAATACAAACCTATAAAATAAGAAACTTTGGAGGACCAGGTCCAGATGGCAGGATAATATTAGTCATGCGCCGCATAACGACGTTTCGGTCAATACAATATTTGCCATTGTGTTACAATTGCCTACATTATTCAGTACAGTAACATGCTGTACAGGTTTGTAGCCTAGGTGTGCAGTAGGCTATACTATCTAGGTTTGTGTAAGTACACTCTATGACGTTCGCTCAAAGACGAAATCGCCTAACGACGTATTTCTCAAAACGTATCCCCGTCGTTAAGCGACGCATGACTAATATTGCCATTAAACAGAGAATGGTTGAGGGTACAGAATAATCTGGCTGGTGATTATGGCCCAGTGGCGGTCACGTGTGAACGACGTAATCTGGGAGAGCAACAGATTTCCAAGAATCTGCTCCACCGTCAGTGCACGCCATTAAACACAAAATTTCCCCGTCTTGGTGTTGAACCCTGCAGTCAGCTGCCAACACCCGACACCCACGTAACTCAAACAGGCGGTACAATTTCGTCACTCCGCCACTACGTAGGTCCGAGCAGAACTTCGTGTCCTTTACCTTTAGGCTGGGAGCGGGGATAGCTCAGTCAATATAGTGATTTGGCTAAGCGCCGAACGATCGAAGAGCCGCGCTTCGGTTACCGGCACAGCCAAGAGATTTTCTGATTACAGAGCGTCCGTAATGGCTATGGATCCCCCCCAGCCTTCTGTTTCGTGGGTAAAAGGGAAAAGGCAGCTGGAGCATGAGACTGGCCATTCACCTACACCTAGTGCCGAGGTTAAGAAAGAGTGGAGTTGTAGTTCTACTACCCCCTTCCGTCTTCATGGCTCACACGGGAACAACCATTAGCCAGCCACACAGCTTCACATCCCACAAGATTCGAACCCTCATCAAAAGCGCTGAGGAAACCTCGTATCTCTGTCGCTCCACCTGGCCAAGCCTAGCTCTCCTAAATGCAGTACAATCCTGGAACAATAAACTGGCAGCAACCTCCAGGGAGGTGCCGAGAAGCAGTTCGCACGAAATGTTCTGAGTCCACAAGTATATTGCAAGTAACGCACAGAGCGCCGCACAAGTATTTACGCTGCGAATCTGGAAATCAGGTAAGGTCACGTCGACAGGCGGCGCTAAGTAACGCAGTACTGCTAGACTTGCTGCAATCACATATGTACTGCTGCTAACTGCGCCGTGACGTTCGCAGCACAACTACTTACGGCGACATTATGTACAAGCCACTCATTGGGGCATTCTGCACGTCACTCTGGGTGGTATCCTGCACATGTCACTGTGGCATTCAGCACATGTCAATGTGACATCCTTACTGTCACTCGGCGTGGCATTCTGCACATGCCATTCAATGTGGCATTATGCACATGCCATTCAGTGTGACATTCTGCACATGTCACTGTACGTGTCACTCACTGTGGCATTCAGAACATGTCAATGTGGCATTCTGACCGTCACTCGACGTGGCATTCTGCACATGCCATTCAACGTGGCATTCTGCACATTTCACGTAATGTGGCATTTTGCACGTCGCGTAATGCGGCACTCTAAATGCCGCAACTGGTGCCACTACACAATACACGGCTTCAGAAATGAGCAACAGAAACAACCTGAAAGATGAACACGACTCTCTACAGCTCACCAGCTGTTATGAAACCGGAGCAAAATGACGTCACCTCTCTGTTTTTGTGGAAATGAAGAATCTACATTGGTCCTACGCGCCTTGTTTCCCACACAAGGAGTTCCGAATCAAGTCTCTAAACTGTCATAAGCTAAAGGCCAATTAATCATACTGGCATGCATCTGACGTGCGGCACGTAACTAATCATAACACGACGACGCATTATGAGCAGTGGCGTACCTTGGGCGTTTCTTCTTGCGACGCTGGACAGACACGGTCAGCTTCACACCCTGACCTCTTTCATCCCAGATAATAAGACTCCGCTTCATCGGCCGGTAAGATTCCAAAACCTTGGAACCTGGAAAGTGGGTGTGCAGATGGAGAAACGGGCGGTTACTGGCACACCTGCTAGTTGAGTCACAATACCTGCTCAGGTCGTGGAAGTAAACGAAGGTGTACCTGGCCCGATGTTTTCAGATTGAGGTAATATCTACCGTAACTGAAATGGTCTGTAGATTCGCGCTGGCTACTGTATTATTTGTGCAAGAGGTTGGGTGAACCCACAGCCAAACTTGACAGGGCGGACAACAGAGAAAGTTCAATTCTGCCATACAACAGATAATTAATAAGAACAGATCAGCTGTCTTGACGTGAAAGAGCCCTTTGTTTCCAACACAATCAAAACCGCAATTGTCCGTGAAGTCATGTTTGTACATCTGTTCTGCTGCCCGTGACAAAATATTAAATCATTACTCGGCCCCAGCATGCAGGTTACGTGCAATTTCCACCACCTCTGCCCCATAAATTAACAGCCTTTTTCAAACAGTTATACGGAGTTCCTGTTCCCGGAAAAGAAAAAGACCCACAACGCACCCATCCAACAACAAACCCATCGATACTTCACTCCCACAATTCAATGAACACCCCAATTTCCAATCGCCCGTGTTCGCACATTGCAACACTGTCACACTCTGGACTTATATACAGGGACACAGTGCCAATTAAACTCACATTTCAGTTGTGCAAGCCTAAGAATATTCTAATGAGACTCACATGGCAGCATTACAGACGAGCACTCACACACGCAGCAACAGTGCCAGGGGAATCCGAAACGCCTTACAAAATTCTGAAAGGTTTTCGCCGTGACGTTGCCTGGAATACCACGGAGTGTCCACCAAGTTCATACGTATGTATATTATATGCGTGCAAATCACGACAATGTCAGCAGATATAGGCGTGTGACGTTGAACTGCTAGCACTGCTGCCACTCAGCAGAAACTACTGCAACAGCAGCAGCTCATTGCGAAGAACTGTTACGTACCCCACTGTGCTGTATGGGTATGAAACTTGGTCTCTCACATTAAGGGAATAACAAAGACCGAGACTGCACGACAGGGTTGGTGGGGGGGGGGGTGCTTAAAATAACATTTCGAGCTAAAAAGAATACAGTAAGAGACGGCGCAAAAAACTGCACAATGAGGAGTCTCAAAATCTGTGCTCTTCAGCAGATATTGTGAGGACTGTAAAATGGAGTCTGGGAGACGATGGGTACGTGGCACGCATGGGACAGAAAATGAGTACAACGTTTGGTAGAATAATGCGAAAGAAAGACACCACTTGGAAGAACTGGGCGTGGATGGTGGGACAGCATTAGAAGGGCTCTAAAAGGTACACGAGAGGAGGGCGAGGAACAGATCAATTTGGCTCAGGATAGCGACAAATGGCGAGGGGCTGGCGAAGACGCCAATGAACCGTCTGGTTTCTATGAAATTCTATGAATATAATAACCAGCTGAGGAATGCAAGAGCGACCCTGCCCTACGGCGTTGTTCGGCAGACGGTAAACGTTCTCACACGCGGTAACCGCGGGCCGTAACAGAACTCTATACGAATGTCTTATCTCCATCATACATGACACTGATACAATCCCTGTAAAATTAACTCACGAGTACAAACTATAACATTCTTGATTACTCGTCCATTACACGCGAAATACTACCATAAAATCAAGCAAACTGTCAGACTATTAAGACACAAATAATTCACACGAGACCCGACGAGATTCGATATATTTATAGAATGCAAAGCAGGAATACTGAATTTTTTAACACCTCAGAACCCTACATCGCGCCTTCTTCTTGCATCAAAGATATTTTCAGCACGTCGCTGCTACACAGTTCCCATGCACGTCCTTTCTTCCCGGAGCGAGATTAAGTTTGAAGCTCGTCCAAAAGCAGCACGTAAGATAAACATTAAGCAGTTACTCATCTTTCAAGTTTTCAGATAAGATAAGCAGAAAACGACAGAAAGCTGTCGGCACAAGCAAGTACGTTATCATAATTCAACCCGTACTTAATTTCGGTAAGACCTATCTTCGCTTGAGGTCTTGGCTCTTCTGCGATGTTGCACGGCGTAGATCGGTAGTTCGTGCCCGACGTTTCGGGACAACATATCTGTCCCATTTTCAAGGGTCAAGCGGTCCAAGAAGAATTGTTTGTGGAGTGCTTAGCACTTGAAGATGTAATCAATATGGTCCCGAAACGTCCGTAACATATCGTACGCTGCGAAACGTCTCAGTAGACTGAAGACCTCATCTACACAGCGTCGCAAGCCTGAAATCTGGATACTGCTTGTTCCAAATTATGTTTATCATTTCACAAAGTGTTCGGCTCAAAACAAGACAACAAAAATTTGAGACTACGTATTTCACATACTCTTGCAGTACGAAATGTGTTCGGCGAATCGACCAAGAATGAGATCCGCGGGGTATGTGGCCCCCATGGGGGGGGGGGGAGAACAAAAATGCGTAACTCCGGCGGGAAAGACTACTTGAAAAATATAAGCTTAGACGACACGATACTATTAAAACAGAGCTTACAGAATGTATGAAAACGGGGACTCCACAGAAAAGGCTTAGAATAAAGCCAATGACGGGCTTCTCTGCACACGGCAAACAGCCGTTGTGCTCCATAAGAACGAACTAATTCTGTGGTTTAACAACCATCTGCTCAGGGATCGCACGGACAATGCACTCACTTAACAGGCTATGCACTATGCGAGTGACATGCAAATGACGGATGCAAGACGAAATGAGTATCCACAACCAGCACACCAAAGGCACAAGTAACCCACAGTATTGCTGACTAAGCCACACAAGCAGTGCTCCTGCTCACCAGCTCTAACAGCAGTGCCTTGCTGCATTATTCACACACCTGACAACAATGTTACAACTGCTAGGGTCAGGCACACATATGGCACGTTGAACCAACTAACCTAATTACAGAACAAGATTCCTTATTCGACCGACACAGGTGAGAACCTACAACGTAGGACGAAGAATGAAAGGCAGCCCAAAACGGCAGCTGCCAGCGCCCACTCGCGGCTTAGCGTACAGACAGCACAGCGTGTATCATTTAGTGACTCTATCAATCTCCACTGCTACACGGCGTCGGTGATGGACGAATGAATGAGTATGGAACATTGGTGGAATGATACTGACAGCGTAAAACTGAAGTAATGAGAGGAGGGGGGGGACCCTGTCCCAGTCCCACTTTGTCCACCACAAATTTCACGGGGGCTGGCCAGGTTGTGAACCCGGGCTTCCTCAGTGACAGCCCGGCGGATGGCCGGCTGAGCCATGGCACAGCCACGTGTGCAGACAGACCCTGACCATCAAAGAGGACACATCCTGAATACTAGGAATTGCATAAACTGAATAATTATGTTATGTGCATACAATTAATACAGAACAACCCAGCAAATTCCATCGACGCAGCATGCACAGTCACACAGCGTGATTTACGTAATGCTTGATAGCAGGTGTACTGGCTCAAGCCAGCACCGTAAAGTGGCTTCAGTAAAAGCGATCGCCACAAACAGCGGCCACTAAGACAGCTCGAAATTGTAAATAAGTAAATAAATAAATTATAATGACAGTACGGGCACAGACAGGAACACTTTTAGTTAATTCACATGTATTAAATATACAGACACAGAGGTGTACCTCTACGTGTGCACATAAAGTGATCAGCTGTTTAGTGACTTTACACTTCTGTAACTCTGGAAGACAACGTAGAGTTTTCAAATTATTGTAACTCTAGAAGGCTGCATAGTACCTTCAAATTACTGTAACTCTAGAAGGTTGTATGGTGTATTCAAACTACAGTAAGTCTAAACGGCGTTATAGTGTCTTCAAATTAAGGTATGTCTAGACGGATATATAGCGTCTTCAGATTACTGTAACTCTATAAGGCTGTATAGTGTCTTCAAATTACTGTAACTCTAGAAGGCTGCATAGTGCCTTCAAATTACTGCAACACTAGAAGGCTGTATAGTGTTTTCAAATTACGTAGGTCTAGACGGCTGTATAGTGTCTTCCAATTACGGTAAGTCTAGACGGTTGTATAGTGTCTTCCAATTACGGTAAGACTAGACGGCTGTATAGTGTCTTCACACTTCTGTAACTCTGGAAAGCTACACAGTGTTTTCAAATTACTGTAACTCTAGAAGATTGTATAGTGTCTTCAAACTACAGTTAAGTTTAGACGGCAGTATAGTGCCTTCAAATTACGGTAAGTCTAGACGGCTGCATAATGTCTTCAAATTATTGTAAATCTAGACGGCTGAATAAAAGGTAAAGTGATCCCGTTACAGGTCCGGTGTGGCCCAGAGGGTGGGTAGAGGAATAGCTATACTCTTCCATGACCGGGGCACTAGAAGGGGGTGAGTGGTCAGCGGCACGCCCCGGGCGCACTTTACCCCCGGGAAAGACCCGGTACCATTTTACAGGAAGCTGGGTGGGTCCCAGGGCCGGCCTGGACAGGCGGAAAATCTCGTCCCCACCAGGACTCGATCCCGGACCGTCCAGCCCACAGTTAGTGGCTATACCGATTGAGCTACCCGGACCACTGGCGGTAAGTCTAGACTGCTGTATAGTGTCTTCAAACTTCCGTAATTCTGGAAAGCTGCATAGCGTCTTCAACTTACTGTAATTCCTTGTAGCAGAGCCATTCAGTCATAGGGTGAACCACTCTTCTATATGACTCCATTAGTGTCCAACCTTACATCAGGACCCAAAGTTCCCTCGACGGTATTCCTCGATCCACAACTCGTGCCACGCCTCTTTTGGTGTGGAGGGCGTCGCGCAACTCCAAGGTAGAATATCAAAACTGGAGGAATCTTGGCAGTTTGTAGGGCTATACGACAGAAGGATCGAGGTTCGAAAGACAAGTGATTTCTCTCTTTTACAAAGCATCCAGAACGGTTAAATGGCCCACCCATCCTACCATTCAACGTCAACAGTGGAAAAATCGGTCGGAACGTGAATTCCGCCGAAGCTGAGAACGCACAATTATACCTCCACTCCCGCTCATGCCTTCATGGTATAGTGCTTAATTAAGCACAGGGACTTCACCTGCGACTGCGATTAATTACATGCCCTAAGCGTTATGACGTAGAGGCCGCCTGGTAATCACTATACCAAGCAGAACAATCAGCGGTGCAAATACGTTGCAGTGGCAAAAGCAGGCGGGCGACCTTGGACTCTATCATTCCGTAACACAGGCCCGCTTTTTTTTTTTCCGCTCCCATTACGCATTCACGGTGAGCGCTGCTCAGGCATTCCTGCCGACTGAGTGTGAATGGGAAATTGTGCAGCGCGGCGGATGAGATGGGAGTTCTCTTGACGAATTGGCAATGCACACAAAACGAACCGTCTCACCCTCGGAGTCACCGTAACACCCACCACTTCTTTCATCACCATTATCACACCACCTTCGCGTTTTTCTTCCTATTCGTCTACGTATTCCTCGACTTCTTCGTTCATCTTCATTTTGTAGTGTTGTTGTCTATATCTTCACCGGCGGTGAACAAACAGGGCTGAAGTTATCATGACACCCAGCATACAGACGGCGAATAGCTGAAACAGGCTTGTGATATGGCACGGGGGTCAGGAATTGCGAAATATCTGGGAAGGATTTAATTACTAAGTCATGATGGTGGACAAGGGTGCGAAGATAAGGCTCCGCACATTCCGCATAGGATGACGGTAGAATGACAGTCAAATAATGACTTGTAAAGGATGTTGAAGCAGCGGGTCGCGCTCTCATTAGGAAAGCATTACACTGAGACCGGGGAAAATCACGAGACACTCGGCAGGACAGCCTGTAACCGGGCAGAAACATGTACGCGGACCTCAAAAATACGAAACAGTGTTAACTGCTCGAACCGTGACGCTGGGTAATTTCATGTAAAGTATGGCGACGGAGTACTGTAACGTAATTTCATGTAAAGTATGGGGACAGAGTACTGTGACGTAATTTCACGTACAGTATGGCGACAGAGAACTGTGACGTAATTTCGTGGAAAGAGTAGCGACAGATAACTGCGGCGTAATTTTATGCAAAATATGGCGACAGAGTACTGTGACGTAATTTCACGTAAAGTACGGCGACAGAGTACTGGGACGTAATTTCATGAAAAGTATGGCGACAGAATACTGTGACGCAATTGTATGCAAAGTATGGCGACAGGTTACTATGACGTAATTTCACGTGACGTATGGCGACAGGGTATTGTGACATAAATTCATGTCAAATATGGCGAGAGAGTACGGTGACATAACTTCACGTAAAGTATGGCGACATAATTTCATGTAAATTATTGCGACAGAGTATGGTGACATAATTTCATGTAAGGTATGGCGACAGAGTAACGTGACATAATTTCAGGTAAAGTATGGCGACAGAATATGGTGACATAATTTCATGTACAGTATGGCGACAGAGTATGGTGACATAATTTCATGTAAAGTATAGCGACGGAGTATGGTGACATAATTTCAGGTAAAGTATGGCGATAGAGTATGGTGACATAATTTCAGGTAAAGTATGGCGACAGAGTATGGTGACATAATTTCAGGTAAAGTATGGCGACAGAGTATGGTGACATAATTTCAGGTAA
>Ga0136643_10014266_pt1 | contig 11914 bp, 8 predicted proteins | sample TergutLab28metaG_FD_96883 | JGI IMG/M metagenome (GOLD analysis project Ga0136643, IMG submission 96883) | Labiotermes labralis P1 segment gut microbial communities from Petit-Saut dam, French Guiana - Lab288 P1 (version 3) (version 3) | ecosystem: Host-associated > Arthropoda: Insects >...
CTACACAGGAAGTATGAAAATAAAACACACTGTATAATTAGACCTACACAGGAAGTATGAAAATAAAACACACTGTATAATTAGACCTACACAGGAAGTATGAAAATAAAACACACTGTATAAGCGGGACAAAAATATTAACTTAGCGATAATTGTTAAAATTTTATTAGCCCCAGATTAAGATACAAGCATGAGTATTCTGACAATATGTCGGAGTGGGAAGTATTTTTAAGGTTTAAACCAGGACATAAAACTTTGCAATCCGTCTCTTACAGATCGAATTTATACGATATGTAGGGAAAAACTTAACCACTTTCGTGACATACCGCATTCAAGGAATGACATTCTAAATTGGCCAAGAAATTTGGTGTGTTCCACAGTTTGAACAGGTCTCCATATGTGTCTTCATCTGTGTAAGATCGGTGAAACTGCGGAACACAATAATTTCGTGGCAAATTTAGAGTGTCTTACCGCTGAAGTGGCTATACCACGCGACTTGTACTTTTAAATAGGGGTTCTTTTGAGTCAAAACACAAGTATCTTATGCTGTTATCTTTAATTAAGTTGACGACATGTTTCGGCCCTTGCACTGGGCCATCTTCAGGTCACAAGATATATAACTGAGGAGACTATACAGTGTGAAACATAAATAAAATAGTGTGAACATCTAATAGGATTAATTGGCCTGAAGATGGCCCAGCGCAAAGGCCGAAACATGTCGTCTGCTTAAATAAAGATAAAAACATAAGACAGTTGTGTTTTGACTCAAATGAACCCCTATTTAATTATAAATAAAACACAACGGGGATGATGCATTTAAAGATTGTTGTACTTATTCTGTCTGACGATAATATTGACAGCGATGACACTCCTAAAGGCTAAGCCGAAACGTGTAACGCGATTTAGAAAACACGTTTTTCCAACAGTGTTTCTGTACTTTTGCACGTGGCTTTGGCAGGCTGAACCACTACTCTACATTCGGATACCACATCACCAGCAGACAATCCCGCTACATAACACCAGCACGCCTCAAGTCAGCCTATACAACGCAACAAGTAGTCGCAAGCTCCTGAAGATGGACGTATTAACGTCTGAAACATGTTGAGCAGTAGATAATAAAGCAAGTGTCATCTAGTTGGTCAACCTTTATTGAAGTAAAATTTGTTTCGTGTCTACGTATTTCTCGAAAAACACGCGTGAGTCTTAAAGATCAAATTAAGCCACACCTTTCACTATTGCTGTTCTCCCCAGTTTTATCCTACTATTGACAGCAATGGTGAAAAACGGGATTTATAAAGAGACACGATGGCTCATTTGTGTAATTTGATACAGAGCAAGCGGCCGGGATTTGGCATCTTGTGTCCTACTACTGGGACTGAACACTTTGAAATCTTCCAGTTTATCCGAATTCTCCAGTCTTTCCTTTTGATATTCGTTTATTATCACACTGATACCAACCACTCGCAGTATTTCGTTCCATTATCATTACATATACAACACAGCCTTCCGTGTCGTGCAAAAATACTGATAAACGTTTTCTTCCCACAAAATAATTCTCGTTTTTTTATGTAAATTATTCAGATCCATGTAGGAGAAGAGTAATTCTTATTTCTTTCACTCTCCCCAATGGCGCTTCGGTCCGGATTTCGGGTCATGGTCTCTCCTATCGAGGCTTCACGATCGCACGTAGCCAAACCACAATCGGCAGGGCTCCTTTGGACGAGAGATGAGCCTGACGCAGAGACCTCTGCCTGATAACACACAACACTCATAAGAGACAGACATCCATGCCCCCGCTGGGATTCAAAACCACAATTCCGGCAAGCGAGCCTTTCGCAGACCCACGCCTTAGTCCGGCTGGCCATTAGGATCGGTTCTTATTTCTAACAGTCTATATAATTTTCGTAAGGTTCTTTTCAGGCACTTCCCTTGGACATCCAGAGCAATTTTGAGGTGCGTTCGCCAAGTTGTGTAAGTGGCTATTAGCTTCTTCATGTTTGTCTGTCCGTCTGCATGGAACAACTCGACTCCAAATGGGCGGATTTTCATGAAATTTTATAGTGGATGATTCTTCGACAATCTGTCGAAACATTTCAAGTTTTATGAAATCTGACAAGAATAACTGGTACTGAATTTTACTTTTTGAAGGGTAAACGCAAGAGGGTTGTCTGTTCAAGGTTGATAGAAATGTAATTGAAGAATATAAAAAAAGGATTGTATGGCCACGAAGCAATATTTTTAGAGTTTATATTGTTATCCTTAGAATTACATGAACTAATGCTCCCATGAACAGTGACTCCATGTCAACATGACAATGGCACTTCTTCGGGCTTCAGATGGAGGAACAGTCTTCAAAACGGAATGTGGCTGCGAATGTATTGAATAAGTAGTCGTGAAGAACCGACAAGTTGTGGTTCTCTGTCTGGGGCTTGGGTCATGTGTTAACAAATCCTAACCCCAAAACCTGGCCTTGTTACGAAGCTTTTGCAATTGCCTCGGGCTTGGACAGATCCTTTGGCACGAACGTAGAGTTTTAGCCTTTGAAAAGGGACATAAATTTTTGTACGTGGGAAGTGAGAAGCCTGTATAGGTCCGGCTCACATTCGACATTGGCCAGGGAATTAGCGAGGCATAAATTAGATGTAGTTGGCCTACAGGGGTTAGGTGGGATAAAGGAGGTACTGTAAGAGCTGGGGATTATACTTTTTCTATAAAAAGGAGAAGAATATCATCAATTGGGAACATAATTCCTTGTACACGACAGAATCTTATCAGTAGTTGAGTGAGTGCAGTTTGTTAGTGATGGGATATCATATATTTCTGAGAGAGCTCTGGTTTTATATCATTGTTTTGAATGTGCATGCACCAAGTGAGAATAAAGTGATGATGCAAAAGACAATTCTTATGAGGAATTACAGCGGGTGTTTTTTTGTATCATTTTCCTAAGTACAATATGAAAAATCTATTAGGAGATTTTAATGAAAAACTGGGGAGAAAAGATAATTTCAAGTCCACTATTAGGAACGGGATTATACATCAGGATAGTAATGATAATGGCATTAGAACAGCAAACTTTGCAACATCAAATTTTACTTGTGTGTACGATTTTCGCACGCCGTAACATTCATCAGTACACCTGGACTTCTCCTGACGGGATGACTAAACAGCCAGATTGATGACGTATGGATAGATGGGAGATGGCATTCAAGTACTTTATGTGCGACCTTTCAGCGGAGCTGACTGTGCTAATGATCACTCTCTGGTGCTTACAAAAATTAGGGAAAGATTAGTCGTTTGTAAACAAACAGCACAAAAGTTTAATGTGGAGAGATTTAATCTCAGGAAGTTAAGTGGGTTGGAGCTTAGGAAACAGTATCAGATAAGATCTCAAACAGATATGCAGCTTTGGAGAATTTATATGACAGTTAGGACGCAAATAGGGCTTGGGAAAACATGAAAGAGAATGTCAAAATATCAGCTCAAGGGAGTATAAGTCTCTGTGAATGGAAGCAGAATAAACCATGGTTTGACGAAGAATGTTGACAGGCTGCAGTTCAGTGGTTGCAGTATCCAAAATAAAGTGACTTAGATAATCTAAACTATTTTTTTTTAATTTTAAAGGGATTTATTACACAGACAGTATATGTAAGGTGTACAAGGATAAATTACAAAATTGTTCCTGTAACCAATTTCAATAAATATGTACTTAATGGAATAAGTGGAAATGAATAATATGTATATAAATATAGGTGAAAATAACGGCAGTGAAAAAGGAAAAGAAAAAACACTACGGCTTCTGGTAAGCTAATTAAAGCAGTATATGTTCGTATGTTTATATGTTATGAATCTAAACTATGTAAGACGTGAAACTAGTAGACATTTCAGGAAAAAAGAAAGAATATCTGAAAACTAAAATTAAAGAAATTGAAACTAACCATAAAATAAAAAATACCAGAGACATGTATAGAGGCAACAATGGTTTCAAGAACTGTTACCAGCCTAGAATTAATATGGTACAGGATGAGAAAGGTGATTTGGTTACAGACTGCTGCATTATACTGTCTAGGTGGAGGAACCATTTCTCTCAGCTGAAGAATGTACATGGAGTTAATAATGTTATGTAGGCAGAAATACATACAGTAGTACCACTAGTCCCTGAGCTGAGTGCCTTTGACGTTGAGATTGTTATTTAAATAACCAGTTACTGATCAAATGCCAGCAAAACTGATTAAAGCGAGGCGTAGGACAATTTGCTCTAAAATCCACAAACTTGTTAATTCTATTCGGAAAAAGGAGGAATTTCCTAGGGAGTGAAACGAGTCCATCTTTGTACTCATTTATAAAAAGGGCGATAAAACAGATTGTAGTAATTATAGGGGCATATAACTTTTACCGACTACTTACAAAATTTGATCCAGCATCCTGCTGTCAAGGTTAACTCCAAATGCAGAGGTAATTACTGGGGATAATCAATGTGGATTTCGCTGCAACAGGTCGACTACTGGATATAAATAGTTTCCCGTGAAAGACTCTGCTCCATGGAATTAATTAGTTGGTTGGTTAGTTAATTAGTAGATAATACTCGGCTAACAATTTCTGAAGTTCTTAAAAGGTTTCACAAAACTATATGTTTCCTCCACATTTTAATAAAATAGTATTGCACCGACAATTATTCAAAATTTAAGCCTTCGAAATACAGTACGAGATAACGTCACAACTTACTCATTATTTAGTTGCAAATAGCTTTTATGGACACCGTCACCGCTCTTTAGAAAGCACAAAAAATCTCATAAAAAGTGTCAATATTTGATGCTGAGAACCTTCCGTATAATTGTTAGAAAATTTTGGTGAGTACTTCCATGTTAATATATTGTTTGCTTATTTCATAAAAGCTAAGTGCTAAGTTAACACGGGGGAAACTAGAACAGTGCGTACTGCAGAGTGGAGTGTCAAATGAACATGCCAGCAATCACTCATTGACGCTCCACCTCATTTGGATAAGACACCTACAAAATACGTGACTTTAAGGGCAAAGTAACAAGCTGCAATGATATATCTTCCGGAAATAACCATTGCAAGAAGCCTATAGGAGAGAATAACATTTCACACATAGTAAGAAAATATAGTTTTACCGGGATACAACTTTTCGTTTTAAAGATAATTTGCGAAATGTTTTGGTTTCAAATTTATATTGCGAGAAATTATAAAACGGGCACAAAATGTTACCTGCAGTTATTGAAGAATTTCCATTCATGTAGGGTTTTAATGTCGAAGGCTTAGGTGAGGTTCTTCAGCTTTTTCCTTCGTTTATAAAAACAAATGCTGAAGTGATTAAACAGAAAATTACAGCTCGCTTATAAATATGTAAATACTCGTAATTTACGATATTATTGGACAATATACAAGCATAACAGTTGAAAGCGTGTCGCTTAATAATCTAATAATATGGCATATGCCGCCATAACACTGACAACGTCTACACCGACACGCACAGTTGAACAAGACTTGTAATTTTAGCTAAGCACTGATGGTAGCTCCCTGATAGTGGTTCCTGCGTGAACCGAAACGTGTTGGAGCGGCTTTTACAAGTTTAATTGGTTTTTAACAATTTAACGATTTTATACAATTGAGTGCATTAGTTGGACAATAAAGCATTTGATATCATTGAGGCACGGTATAACCATGAAGATTAGCCTACAGAGATAACCTAACAACAAAAAATATACAAACGTTTGAAGAAGTAACCAATCTTTCATGACAGTACGAACACTAGAATTCGTGGAGATGCTCTTTTCCTGAACTGTACTACATTACATCAATTACTGTCAGGTGAATATGGTGAAGAATCGGGAACCCTAAGAAAGTTGTAAAAGTGAGGAAAGTACATGCCCACCGCGGGGGACCAGTTTAGCAATAATTGTTGTGCGGCCAGGGGTTTTGTCAGCTGTTACCACCAGGTGTGAGGTCTAGCGATTTTCCACGCCCCAGACACGGTCTATGCGACGCTGTGTATAGGTACACTCAGTAGGGTATTCCTGGTGACTGCACTCCTGGCTTGGCCTGCAAGAACATGAAATGAAGTGTCTTGTCTAGGTCTTCAGGTTGTTCGACCTATTATACTTCAGCTATTTTAACCAAGAAAATCCTAATAATTTCTTTTAATTTTTTTTTAACAGAAGTGACAGATTCTTACTTGAAGGATATTATGAAGGTCCTCTTTAGTATTATATGTAGTTGTTTTACCGACTGTTAATACTTAAAGACATGTAAATCCCCCAGAATAAAATTCTGCATATTCCACTTCAGTTTAATGTTACTTTCCCTTCACGTGCGACTGACGTATAACTTCTAATATCTTCGCAAAACTTAAAAAAAAGGAAAACATACGAAGGACCTACATTTTACCGTAACTTTCTCTATAAAATAAATTGTGCGCGTAAGAATATTTCTATCTAAATTAACTAGAGTAATTTTTCCTTTTTAGGTACAATTTATTCTAAATGCTTCCATGCTTCATAAGAAAATTAGGTCTAAATCTTCTTTATCATCATATTAACATTACACATGATCTCTGAACTTTGATTTGATGTTTTGTGACCGTGCATCATTGATATAATAATATAAACAGCAGACTAGATGCAACGATGATAATTTTATTAACAATTTCAATCAGCTCAACATGTTTCGGGCGATAACTTCGCCCATCCTCAGGAGCACTAGACTGTGTTTACAGCTTGTGTTATAATGCACCGGCGATGCTGTCTGCAGGCAGCGAAGAGTGTTATGAGTATCGCGAATGGAATATTCTCTCATCTTTATAAAATTTATTCCTTGACAAAACGAACGCAAATATGTTGAAAGTTGCAACTTGTGAGATTGGGAAAAGTGAGCCACGATCTTTACCTTTGATGATCCTCTTCGAATTCAAGCAGTTTAAAGGTTCACTGGCGCTTTTTGATGCTTATCTCAGAGTAATTCTTTGATCCCCTGTCTATATCAAACCAAAAATGCCCCATATTGATTTTCATTCTTCCACCATGACGTAATATGTTCTCAAGGCACTGAAAGTGGTGACTAGAAAAAATACTAAAGAACACATGCGAATGCTGTAAGGCACGGTGGAAGAATGTAATGATAAAACTGCAACTATCTTGGTTATATTTTTTCTGTAAACTTCAACATCACCTTTCTAGAATCCAAAACCTAGAGAGATTTCTTTCAATCTGGAAATAACCTAAGGAATAATTTGTAAAGTAATTCACACATATAACAGCAGACTCTGTAGATTTCGTACATTATGAGAGCGTATTGTAACACAGGGTTATCGGCCAATTTCCTATTTGTAGCTAAGAGCACTGAAGTGTGATCTTTTTAAGTTCCTAGTTCGAGGTACATATCACACGTTCTTCAACTTCATCATCCCAAATTTTGTATTAAAAATCGATAGTTTCCGTCCTTCAAAATTTAAGTGGGTCTGTGTATGTGTCCGTCTCACACTTTGACAGATTCTTAGAAGAAATGTGTTTAGACATTATTCCATTACAGACGGTCTCACAACATTCAAAATTTTGATCACTGACTTTAGTAACGCCAACGATGTGGTCGTGATAATTTCTTACGGTAAGCGACATTCAAAGCAGGACTCTAAAAGGTTTGTGCAACACAAAAATATGAAATTGTTATTAATAACACAAAAAAGCATAGGGTTCATATAGAACTGACAAACCTCTCGCAGCAGAGTGGTATCTGAGAAGTTAAGAGTTCCTCAACCAGTGAGAAATTCCGAACATATTGCAGAACCCCAAAGTTTATTGCCCTGTTTACAACGTCTGTTAACTGTCCCTATCTTGAGCCTCAGCAGTTCATCCTCTTTCTTTTAGATACACTTTACTAATATACTGCCATCTAAGTCTAGGGCTTCCATGCAGTTCCTGAAACTTTCACACTAAAAGCCTGTATATTTTTCCTCTACTCCCCAACGCGCCATTCATTTCCTGTTACTTCATCGCTAATAAAAAGCGGTGAGGTGTGAAAGTCATGAAACTCCTCATTAAGCAGTTCGCTCTAGTCTTCTGTTACTTCCTTGGTCTTAGGCCCAAATATTTTTCTCTTCACCCTATTCTTGAACATATTCAGCCTCTTCTCTCCTTTTAATGCGACAGAGCAACTTTGAAACCAACACAAAATTACGAACAAAACAGTATTCCATTTATTGCAGTACTTGTGTTTGCGACTTTTTCGGGCCAAAATAGAAGAAAAACTGTGAAGAGAGAGAGAGAGAGAAAACCAACAAGATGCAACAATCAGATGTTTATTATCAACACTGTCTCAACATGTTTCGAGCATCTTCAGGAGAACAAGGACCGTGTGTTACTGCATGTGGTGTGCTGCGCTGGTTCTGCTGGATGTGGTTGGTAGCGGTTGTGGGGCACTGCGTTGTAGGGTGCAAGCAGTGCTAATAAACATCTGATTGTTGCATCTTGTTGGTTTTCTCTCTCTCTTCACAATTTGCTCACGATGCACGGTCACAGAAACCTAAAGCTAGAAGAAAAACATTCTGGACTGAATGCTGGCAAGCGTTCTCCGAATTTAATTTGCTGTTAATAGCATTATGCTTGCAATTTTAATGCCTTTTTCAGATTTCAACTTAGCAGATTTTCCCGCGAAATGTGTAAAGTGAAATGTGTAATTTTACTGCATCAAACAAAACACTTGTCAAGTTGTTTTGTTTGAAAATATTTCCCTTTAAATTACGACATATCAAGCTTCTTTTTTAAATAACAAATTAGACTAAGGTGCAGATTACAAGGTCTATATCCACAAAAACTCTACTTTATATATTTATATATATATATATATATATATATATCAAGTCTTCTCGATCACACTCACTTAGACACACCACACTCGAAAGAATTCCTCTGGGAAAGTGATCAGCCCAACAAACAGTCCTCTACCTGACAACACACAACACTCCACGCCCCCGGCCAGATCTTTTAAAAATATATTTGCGGAAATTACGCATAGATACATTGTAGCAATTTTCATGTATAGTTCAATGGGGCAGAATCTTCGTTAGGACACTAATAGTCAGACGGTCAGTTTAAAAATTCCTGGCTTTTCATTAAACTTCAAAAATCATTACAATATTCAAGCAAGTTGCAAGCCCAACTCTGCGGAGCAAACCCTGTCATGAGCATCTAATATTTTCTCAGCTGGCCAAGAAATTGTCTGTGTTTATTCGAACACGAATATATATCACCATATTTACAAAAATCTGCCAGTGTTTCAGTCGCTGAGCATAGGACCTAGATCCATACATTTCTATCTACTTTAATATTATCTTCCAAACTAAACCTACAAGTCTCAAGTTGCCGTTAACTTCAGGTTTACATTGCTTCGAATTCTTCACGTAGTCCTCATAGCTACACTGCTGTGTAGTCTACAGACTGCGCTAATTTACAAATTACACCGTCTTAACCCACAAACCACACTAAGAATACTCGCCGCCATCAAAATCTCGAATGTTTTATCACCGTGAACTGTGTCTGTGTGTCATGTGGTGAAAACTTAGGAAGAGACACAAAGTAGACCACTTCCTCTCCAACCTCCTTGACCCACAGTAACGTATTATGGGTGACATCTCTCTTAACAGCAGTAGATGTCCGGATGTATGCACTAAGCAGGCGTAACAAATGTCAAAATGCAGTTAGGGGCTTGTGCTGCCTTCTGCGTACCGAATCTCCGCTAGCTGGGTCCTTGTCATTGTAAAAAAGGATGGAATGTGTCCCTTGTCATTTTATATTCAACTAAACAATAGAACTATTTGGTTTTGCCCCTGTTGTCCAGTGCGTGTAATATTATGCACCCCAGTGGTTGCCTTTTTTCAGACTTTGACACAACTAATGATTTACTCTTACAACTGTTATGGCGTTTCAGGTTTGAGGAAAGTAGCTGACGTGTGAAAGTGAAACACTGACGGACTGAATATATTTCAAAGAGCGGAAATCAGGCCCTAAATTTTGTAATTCATATTTTGAAGTATCTAGATAATTGCGAATAATCTTCATGATTCCATATTCTAGCCTCTTCAATAGTCAAGTTGTGTCACTAGGTAAAGAGTTTTCGACATTTTGAAGGATGGTAGTACTTTTATCTTCTGAGTTAAGAAGTCCGAGAGGAGTGGCAAGCTTCACCCTGAGTTGGAATGAACAACGGTCCTTCGAAAGTTAGGGAACTCTCTATCCAAAAGACACGGCTCAGCATTCCAGACGACTTGCAACTTAACCATCACAACTGTGATGTCTTCAAATCTTACAGTTCTTAGCACCAGATTAGGTTCGATATTAAATTTGTATTTTAAAAATTTTGGAAACAAAAGCGAATGTTTCCTTTACATTGGCTCCGCTTTCACGCATTTCGGCTAACACGCAGTTATTCGTGCGCTCACAGAAAACTCAGTTCTTCGGAAAATATTTAAAATACATTAAGCAACGTGACAAATATTTTTTCATGGCTTTCTATATTTTGAGCAACCTTTACAAGAACCCTTCAGCAGCAATAAAGAAGGCGGGATGAAGAAATGTGCAAAAGAATTTCGACAGGACGGACGAACAAGGGTTACGGAAAAGAAATATGGTAAAGAGAGAGAGAGAGACAGACAGACAGACAGACAGATATAAAATTAACTAACAACTTTTCATTGGGTTTCCAACAGACAGCATTATAAATGCAACACATGCCGTTAAGAAAGTAAGACCCAGTGACCCAAACAACACACACAAAACAGTTACAACACCTGCATCTCTGAGCGGTAGTAATGTCGCATGCCTTTCCCAGTAAGTAAAACCTACATACAATTCCGTAATACGAGGAACTGATACACCCAACGCATACTTGATACGGTATAATGTGCAAGACTAAAGAACAAAGAGACATAAATTTCTTAGAATGGTTGCGTAGCGTGTCTCATGTATTTACGCTTGGTTAAATGCTGTAGTGTCAAGACTAGCTACAGTGCTGTAATAGGTGTCAGCTGTGTGTCTAACACGCTGTTAGAGTCTGGTCTGTATAAGATAGAATAATAGGATGACTGATAAAATGAATAGATTGGAAAGTGGTCCTTGCTTAATTGAGGTAAAAAAGTAAAGTTTTCCCGTTACAGCCCCGGTGTGGCCCAGAGGGTGGGTAGAGTTATAGCTCTACTTTTCCATGACCGCAGAAATATAAGGAGGTGAGTCGTCAGTAGCACACCCCGGCCGCACTTTACCCACGGGAAAGACCCGTTACACACTGTACAGGAGGCTGGGTGGGCCCCAGGGTCGTTCTGAACGGGCGGAAAATCTCGTCCCCACCGGGATTCGATCCCGGACCGTCCAGCTCGTTGTCAGGCGCTATACCGGCTGAGCTACCGGGCCCACGCTTAACTGAGGTATTATTCCAGAATTCACGTGACAGATCTAAGGCAAATCACGAAGAAATATATGGTATTGCATCTGTACGTATGACACACACTTATAACGCATGGAAGAAGCCAGTGTGAACGCAAATTCGTGACAGATCTTAGGAGGATAGCTAAAGAACAGTAGTTTAGGTAAACGAGACACATAATTTACCGTGATGGCAATGCCGACTAGTGGGGCAGTAGGTTACAGCGACTTGCTGGCGAGGTCAACAGGACGTAGCTTCAGTTGACAGATGAACGAACACACGTCGCTAGACAACTGGAGTGCCATGTCCTATTGTTCTTGGCGGTGCCTGTCGGCAGTACCGTCCTAAACCATGAAATCTGTCGTATTTTCCACACACGATAAGCGGGCATGCGCAAAGTGTACCATAGAGGACCATAGACAGGATAAGGACATGAAACGAAATCACTCATGAGAAGATGAGTCAAAAAGTTACTTTTATGGAA
>Ga0136643_10014267_pt1 | contig 11913 bp, 9 predicted proteins | sample TergutLab28metaG_FD_96883 | JGI IMG/M metagenome (GOLD analysis project Ga0136643, IMG submission 96883) | Labiotermes labralis P1 segment gut microbial communities from Petit-Saut dam, French Guiana - Lab288 P1 (version 3) (version 3) | ecosystem: Host-associated > Arthropoda: Insects >...
ATCACCCGAATTCTTCGGGGGCTCGCCGAGAGGGTGTTCAGTTCAGCCGAACACCCCCCCCCCCCGCCTCAGTAAGGTCATAAAATAAAAATAAGATGTATGTGCACTGTAATTAACTGACTCGGACAGGATGGTGCAGCAGTGACGCTGTCGTCTTGTATTTACGAGGTACCCGGTTCGGAATCTGGTCGCCTTACGAGCTGCTCGCAATAAGGTTTTAGTCCTATTCGTCAGTAGTTGTAAGCGAATTCCGGGCAGTGTCGGCACTTCCACCAACTAAATTCTTGTTCACACCACTGTGGCCATCTTCGGATCTCACTTCGCGCTGTACAATCTTGACAGCTGGAAGCACGTATTATTTATCTTCACAATATACTATAAGCCAGTCTGTGCTCATGAAACGATCGGTGAGATTTGCTTCCAGAAACGCTCCTACGACAAAAATTTCAAATCTGCGTACGTAATTTCTTTGAACGAAATACCTCAGCCATATCATTTATAGCATAAAAATTGTCGTCAACACTGTGTCCAGCACCTGCGAAGTGATTACTTGTTGATATACCTACTTGCGTGTTAAATGCGGACTCAAATACACTCGTTATTCGTCAGTGCCAACAATTTATTTAAATGAAACCAGAAGGTAAAAACTGAACTTCTACGAACTTAATCTACTTATTGAAACAGACAATTCCGCCACGCCAGAGGTAATGCTTTTGACCCCACGACTCACACAGTCTGTTCCAAACAACGGCAGTATCTTTTCCAGTAAACCACAGCTCTTCCGCCATGAGTCGGCCAGCTAAGCCTCCTTCGTCATAACGTTGCCAAGCGCTAGAAGATGAGGTGATAATTAAAATAAGAAGAGCTATACCTCGTACAGCTGGGCATAAAATTAACTGTGTCATTATTAAATGTACATTTGGCTTCAACACGGCCCTTCAGGCGCCAAGTCAGGTAACAGCAAGCTGAAAATACAGGCCACAGCAATGCGGAATTAGGAACCGGTTAAGTTAGAACACTCTCAAACATGAGATTCATCCGAATTATATTTAAACGCACGTTTCTTGCCGTGCAGTAAATACAATGCACCTACCGGCTAATGTTGTTCAGAAAAACAGTTTCTGCTGTTGTCACAATCACACGAAACAAAGGAATACATTCTGTGAAGAAATGCGAAGTACACTTTATGTTAATTCAATTGGCACAATATACCGTAGAATCAGTCGCGTTTTAAAAGTTCAAAAGCCTTTAATAAATATATTTTTAAACAGATGTTACACAATATCACATTAGAAATTACAGAAAGTCTTTGAATGAATCCACTTTTGTCTTTATTTACAAACACCATCGTAATACTTTTGTCGTGCGCTACTAATTACAGCTCGTTCAAGACTTATAATGAATGCCCTCCAGAATATTTCTGCCGGGTTAAATAATTCTTCAATTTGCTGTATGAGACTTAAGGAAAGCATTGGTCACAGTAATCCACCTCTCGATATATTTTTGAACGACGATCTCCTGAACAAAGCGTAAGAGGTTATCACTACATTGCAAATATAATAGAAAAAATAGGAGACAGGATTTTGGGCTAGACAGTAGCCGTTATACCGCAGAAAAGGGCGTACTTTCAGTGCTTGTTCGGTTACAGCGACACAAGTCAACGCATGTAGGCACCACAGTTTATGAAACGCAACATACAGGTCAATAAAAATTAATTTGATCATTTAAAGAAGAACTTTCGGCAGTTAACAATAACGCAATAACGATCATAATTACAATGGCGGTGCAAAGTCTTCGACCACTCGAACACAGAGACATACGAATTAAGACAAACAAAACTGTATTACTCTGGTTCGGTTAATTATACCGGATATTAGCTCAAACTTATTTTTGGAATAAAACTCTACATGTTTCGGACAGTTCCTCTGTCCATCATCAGGTGTTTTTCAATGTAAACACAGCAATGGTACATGTCATATAGGTTTTCCTGACAGCTAGCGTGCAGGATCAGAACGGAACGTCCTGATCCTGCTCGCAAGCTGTAACTGTAACCTGCATGACATGTACCATTGCTGTGTTTAGATTGAAAAACTCCCGATGATGGACAGAGGAACTGTCCGAAACATGCAGAGTTTCATTCCAAAAATAAATTTCAGAAATTAGTGCATCTAGTTGGTTTTATTATAAGAATAAGAAGATTAAAAGTAATTCCAATTGGATACACTCACGTATTTTTTATGTAAACGTACAGAATGGCGTGAATGGCAGGCCGGCGGGGATTAAACTAAAAAATAATACCTCAGTGCAGTACATGAGCTATTTCAACATTACAGTGGCTTCTCACTTGAATTTTATAGCCTATGGAACCTTCACCCGCGAAACCGGAGGACCAGAAAGGGGGCACTGCTCATCAGTATTGGTCTGCAGGTTAAACTGAGGTCTGATAGGAACGTTTCCCATTCTGCGCCCCTTTTCGTAAATTTCCAAAACTCTTCAAACTTCCCGTATCGCCTTTAAAGTAAACACTCATACACTGAATTTGAAGAAATCAATTTTCTCGTTTGTGAAGGTATTCAGGCTTAACAGCAGTTAATGTTTCCCTGACAGTACAGTTCCCTTTCCACTGTATACGGAACTCGTGTGTTTAATTAGGCATTGATTTAAAAACGTAATATTTCTCACCAGAATATCAGTTTCATACACCAATAAACTGATTTCTGCCCACAGTAGAATTAAGAGCCAGGATGGCACTGTCAGCAGTTGTTCTCCTTAGATGATTGAGAAACACATGCCCTTGGTGCCACCTACATGAAGTTCCACCTGTTCCTTCGCGTCCGATCTAAGACTTTAGAACCGAGCGACAGGTTTTACGAATTCTGGAGTTAACACTGTGGCAGCAGATAAACTACTGTTGTCATATTTACTTTACTACAATAATAACAGCTTATGGCGCTCGTGCGAAGTGAAACCAGAAATCGAAAGTCTTGTGCGTTAATAAATTCACATGTTCAAGACGGCCAAGTTTCGTCGAACAATCTGCAGCAATGTGGTGATTGCAGGAACTACACTAAGCTTACCAGTTCCTTGGCGATAACCAACAAACCAATGGAGCTAAGAATGTGGTATACTGTGTGCAGCTATGTCATAAGTATACCAGCGACTTCCATATTGTATTATTTTTTGTGCTAAGAATTACAAAAACGGCGCTGGCACGAATATTTGAAGTTATACAGAATCTAACAAATAACGTATCTGATGTTTCTGTGCAGTCACTGGACACACAGAGAAACGGCGCATGTTTTAGTGCTTATGTTATTCGGCAGCGTTGTGCAACATTCTTTTTAACTCTGCTTTTTTATTTATAAGACTTTTATTACAGTTATTCTTTGTACCTTTATCAAAGACCTTTGTCATAAATTATTATAGAAGAGAACTTTCGTAATTTTCGGCAAGCCTGTTAGAATCTAACATTTGGAAAAAAAAGATTCATTTGTTATGAAACCTTGGTCTTCCAGAAACCTAGAAATAAAATACCCTAATATTCTGTGGAAAAATAGAGCGACTATGAAAACAATACTTATTGATCCGTTTTCTTGTCAAAACAAAACTGTCTCTTACAAATGTCTTCCTCCGGAACGAATACCAAACCCAGCATCACGCAGCAGCGTATTATTCGACAGAGATCAAATATTTGATCAGACAAGCTAATTTTTCAAACTGAAAATATGCTTTTTCGCGCAGCACTCTCGAGAATGCGATTTTTGGCCGAAAAAAACCTTCATTCAATATTAAAGTATTAACCACACTATCTTCGTTTCATTTTCGGCGATTTCTTTGAATTCCAGAAACTAAAACGTCCTGACAGTATCGTTTTGAATTACTTAGGGCCTTCTGAATAATGTGACGACAGTACTACGCGGAATTTGTGGAAAGTTACTTCAAACATTTTTTTAGGCACGGCGGAACACTGGAATTCGTTTCCAGTGTCTGAAGATTGCACCCGCTAAACGTCAGTGTTAATACTCGTATATTTACTTTTACAGATCAGTTCGATGGTTAATGGCATCTGCCAAATTTAGTAGTCGGAATCTGTGCAAGCGGACTCTGTAGGCGGAAATTGATCAATCAGTTCTAAAATTATTAATTTACAACTCCGTTAATTCATGCTAGAAGGAAAACAGCCATCGTAAATTCTTCTAACAAGTTACTGTTGCACTAAATCCCAACAAGGAAGGTACATACCGCAATGTTGAAGTAAGGAATTATAACAATAATTCTAAGAGCATACATGACGCAAGTTTACTACAGCGTAATTGCTGCGCCTGCATGAATAGAAACTAATCCCTCCTACGAACTGACGTCACCAAGTAAGGCATCTGTACTTGCCCTGATAACAACCTGGCTTATATTTCCTGTGGCTAGTGATTAGTAAGCTCAATTGTGAACAGCCGGGAGTGGTACTGAGTTTGCATTTCTTCCGGGAGCATAGAGAGAAAGGGAACGCCGAATGAACATTCGAAGCAGCACTGCATTTCGGACTGCTTCTTACGTTCGCGTGTTTCTAGCATCACATCGCTGTAACGGAGCCAGGTATAGCGCAGTCGACGTAGTGATTAAGCTGCGGGCTGGAAGATCCGGGTCTCGATTCCCGGCAAGGACAAGAGCTCTGACTCTTCTCCAAAATGTCCAGTCCGGACACGGAGTCCAGCCAACCTCCTATTCAATGGGTACCTGGAGCGGCGGGTTCTTTCCCATGGGAGGTTCAAGCGGCCGGGTTGCGAAGTTGACCAATCGCCTCCATCTAGTCCCATGTTTAGAATGAGTGGAGCAATACGTCTACTCCCCATATACACCTTCATAGTCTACACAGAGAAAATTTTTACCTTCCCTTATTTCACCTTAAATACTATATTTTCCTTTCCTCTGAGGATGACACAACTTAATGCAAGTGTCAGCCCCAGAAGCCCTTATCGGGAAATTTCTCGTTTTTCCTCCTATTCTTCGCCCTGTAGAATATAACCCCCGAATATCGTCGGCCACTTGCCTTCGCCCATTCTAGCCTGTCAACACAGTAACGTTCTCAACTATTTTTAGCTTAAATTTCTTACACGCATCACTAACAGTTTCTTTGTTCAACCAGTGTGTGCGCTGACTTTCGATGCACATCATCAATACTGCATTTTACCACTACTTTAAAGGAAAATCTGTACAATATCAAACGTTTAGGGCCTACTCCCGACATTACCAAAGTGTCCGTAATTATTTAACTTACACAGACATATTAAAATTTTCTTTCATTCTCCACGTCTCTCTCACCCTGAGGATCTCTCCAATACTTTGGTAATTTAATGACAAATTCTCATCTACGTGAGTTTATGGTGCCGACGGACAGGAAGATCTTGAAAGGGTGTGGAAGGAACCGGTTATTGTTTATCTTGAAGTACAATAACTTTACTTCCCTTCAGAGACTGAAATCGTGAAGCATCTATTCACGCAATTCGATGTGCAAGCCAAAATTCTAGCCGTGATCTCCTACTATAAAGGAAGATTCCCAGCCGCTCCATCGGATAATAACATCCATTCGCACTAACCATTCAGCTCCATTGCAAAAAAATAAAACTACCACTAACAGCGGGAATGGATTTTAACTCAATTTCGTGAAAACCTTCAGATTCACGCAACCAGCAATCAGCACCCTTTCACTTCATTTAGGATACATGGTCCTATAATTTGGCGAAGCCATTAAAGTATTAAACGTATTCCTTTTTCTGTCGACTTCATCGTCTTGAACCAAAATCTTGTAAAAAAAAAAGGGGGACGGGCAATAATAATCTAGAAAGTTAAGCGACATCGGTCTATAAACGTAATATTTAACCGCTTAAAGCAAAGAGAATATATTAAAATATTTCATCCCCCACCACCATGAACTATGTATGTGTTTCGTATGATCAGCACAATAACAATGAGTATTCATGTATTAAAGATCTTCATGTCCTTGCAGTAATACAGAATTCACACAATTAATCCAACCAACGTACTAATGTTAAAAGTACGTTTCTTGCACACCATTTGTCATAAATCCGACATGTTTCGATCTATCTTGATCATCTTCGGGGAGTTAATGAATAGCAATAAAGCCTATATAAAAACACAGATAATTAGATACATTGAAATTTATGCATAAAATGTTTGTAGATGTTATAAAATTTGTTTGTAGCTGTGCAATACCGGTCCGTAAGATGCGGAGGTTGTAGTTTCATAGGTTTTTACTATGGTTTGTGTCAGGAGGATGTCAAGTTTATGTTTTGGTAACCAACATGGTACTGAAGCGGACGTATAGGCCTACATAATAAACGGCGCTGTCCTTGTAATGGAGACGTGGGGTGTCTTCTCTGAGGTAGGAACAGAATTCTTAACATTCTTTAGATGGATTTTAAGCTTTAATAACTTCCAAGCCTTGAGCAAAAACGTGTAAGCATCACACATCCCTTGATATTCGTTAAGTCTTTGAAACGCAAGACATCAAGAAAAAGGTCCATCTCAGTGCACGTGCTTGCACACACAAATATGCGCACGATGGTAAGGTTTTCCTGAGGGAGATCTACGAAGTGCACAGAACATAAGAGTCAGACACCGTAATGCAGATCACCGGTACGAACGCATCCTTAGCGCCCGAATGGAAATTTATAATAAACATGCTGAAGAAACCAGTAGCCGATTGTCCTGTACATATAAAGGTAAAGCAGTCCCGTTACAGGCCTGAAGTGGCCCAGAGGGTTCCAGGAAGTTAATGTTCCCAGATTTCATGACAACGGCACAGGATGGTGGTAAGGTTGTCAGTCTTACGCACCGGCCATCTTTACCCCCAAGAAATGCTCCTGGTACTCATTTCTGTTAGAGGCTGCGTCGACCCCAGGGCCATAGTGCGATTGGAAGGATTTTATATCAATGAAAAATTCCAATGGCACCAGCTGGGATCGAGCCAGCGACCTACCGATTTGTAGCATAGAACCATAACCACTGTGCTACCGCAGTCCCCGTCTTGTACATATACCGAATGTTATTTATTTCCGTAATATGAAGTTGACTATTATAGAAAGAAACATTTCGAAATTTGTATCAAGTTCCTAAAGGTCCTGTACAGCTGATTATGTACTGACTTTGTTAGCTGACTTGCCTCTTTTGTATGTCATCACCTTGACCGTAACGAAATTCCTCTAAATAACGCGTTCTTAATATCCTAGATTATTACGAAATTTAGTATGAAAAATCGTGCCGTTGCAGCTTCACACATTTTATTGTCGTCATTAATACCAAGAGGGCAAGAGTGAACCTTGAGGCGTGGTAACAACACCACCATCACGCAACACGGAGACGACTGAAATTATATTTAGCTCCAAGTTTAAGTTAGCAAATAATTTACTATGCTAGGCACATGTAATTGTGTATATAGGTTAAACTTCAGCCCAAATGTTACGTCGTCACTGAGCACGTCATGAAGGCATAAATGGGAGTGGAGATACAATTCAACTTCTCCTAACCTCGGCAACAGAAGGAGCAGCGTCTAACTTCACGCCCTGGCCGCATCACCCCGTGGAAATAACCGCTTGTACCCACAGAATGAGAAGGTGGATGAGCCATTTTTTCTCCAAAACATCCACAGGTGTTTTGGAGAAAAGTAATTCTCTTGCCCCTGCTGGAAATCGAACCACGATTCCTCGGACGTCCAGATCGTAGTCTACTCACCATACCCACTGAACCGTATGCATGTTTGGAAAGGCAAGCATGACGATGGTGACACGCAGTGTGTTTAGGCTGAAGCACTAGAATCTTCACACATTCGTCCAAAAATTTCGTGTCCATTTCAGACACAAATCTTTATAGGACGTTGGCAAACCTACGAAGCCTCTTGTTCACGAGAAAGCTGCAGCGTCTAGAATGCATCGCCACACTTAATCCACTGACGTCCTGTTATATAATCATGTTTCACATAATGCGTCCGTCACTCAGGATATTACCATTAGTCGTAGGAATTCATCCACTGTTCCGGCATGTCGTCATCCTCACAACAGCAGCAATCATGCTGCCTGCAGTTCACACATGCCAACATCTGGACAGGCCGTTAATTTGTGACTGCATGATTATGAACCAGCCCATTTCCCGTACATGGCGAAATTTCTACACGCAGAAATACAGACATTTTCTCTCATACGCCTACTAAACTTTCCCGTACTAAAGGCAAACAGGGTAAGGCGATGTAAAGGTGCACGCATGCCTGTCCTCGACATCGAAAAGAGGTAAATGTTCAGTCTTGCCATCTGACTCTGGTGCGCACCCCCAAGTACCTGAACAATGGTGAGTTTGAGAAGTCCCAGTATCGGTCTGAACATGGAGCAACAGGGAATTCTACCATGGTTGCCCATTCCACAACCAAAGCTCCATGCACGTATCCATATTCTGGCACACAGATCGAGGCAAGAGGTCGGTGAGCTTCACAATCCGGCTGCGTAACCGCCACTACCAACCATACAGGTGCAACAGTGAGTCGGTCCGGACATATTGGCCGCAAGTAAAATTCCTCTCTTGGTTGGGAATTGGATTCCACTTTTCTGTCTCGTAGCCCGCAACTCCATTGAATTACCTCCTCCATTCATACACTTAGTAAATATAAGTACTGTATGCAGACCGAGAGACATTTTGCATATTTCTTGGTCTAGATTTTCTAGTGCACATACAAATCGAATGTTGCGCACGTCGTCCACACTACACAGTGCCACACTGTAGCGTCACAAGTAATCTTTGTGTTATTCTTTTAAACAAACGCCACATCTAACAGAATTTCCAGACCTGAAGCTTAACATGTTCTATATTTTACAGTGTTTAGCAGTTTTCTTGCACAACGAACCGATAAAACTTGCATTCGAGCTCCACAGCTTCATACTAAACAGAGATTATACTGGATGGACAAACACCAAAACTAAGGGAGACCGACACCTTTTAATTCAGACTCTACCAATATAGAATGTTACAGCACCATGTCCGTAATTTCAAAGAATAAAAATGCGAACACAAGGACGAATTCTCTCCTCAATATGTTTCACCTCATGTACTGCGGGCAAATATTTCCTAAAACATTTAAATATTTATCTAGTTAAAGAACCATTACTTTAAAGCTGTCAGATAAAGTGCGTGCAACTTCGTTCAGCTTTCCAATTGATAACAGCAGCTGTTCAGGACAGACTACACGATCCAATATTAATTACTCACGTCAGGATAAGTACAAGAGCAGAGCACTGTTCCATGTTTCACCACTTCACTTTAATTTATATTGTCAGATCCATCAATTTGCTGTCGGCTGCAACGATCACATTCGTAAATATACTTCATGATAATTGTAAGGAATAGAGTAGAACACTCCGTCAAGTTACTGCATATAAAGGCCAGACTTCTAGAAGCGTCTTGCATTTTATTTCTTTAAATATTATATTTAAAAGTTCTCAAGTAGAATGACCATGTATTAATGAAGTCTAAATTTCAAAAAAATCCAAATGTTTCTTATGATGGTTCATTTAGGATAAATTTTATGAAATTAAAATCCTGCTTTCTATCCTCTTAAGACTGTTGCCGTATACATGTTGCAGGACAGGTGCTAGTTCACGGCATTTCGAGTTCTGGTGCTGCCGGTCTGACCGAATGTTTTTATGTTGGAACTGCTTTCATAATTTTTCTGTACCAGGCGTCTGAACGCATACACACGCTACTTTCAGACTAGTGAACCTCCAAATGCCACACCACCACGCTGTGATTTTCTAACTTAAAGGCCAGGCACCGTACCAGTACAACATTAATGTTGTATTCCTTCAATAATCATATAATGCCTTACTTGCACGCGTCAAATATTCTTATTTATATTATATATTATATAATATATACTATATTCTTATTTATATTATATATAATATATACTTATTTATATTATATATATATATTTAAAGTTTTTAATCACTTTAAAATAAATTAGTGCGAAATAAATGACACTGTTTCTTTTCAATATACAATATGTAACTAGGCACAAAAACAGGCAAGAAAATAGACAAGAAAATTTCCTGACCTGGACCGTCAAATGCCCGAGTGCACTGTTGCTCCCGGCTCGAAGGCGTTAGGATACACTCGACCAGCACAAGCCAAAATTGAAATGTAACAATTTTCTATGCGGAAGTATGAGGCAGCAGGTTCCAGAAAAAGACGATAAATATCTACCAGACTGCACGGTATCACACTGCAAGAAACGCTAAACGATCTTCAAATTTGAGTTTTCCGATCAGCTTACAGCGTAGACAAGTGACGCCGCGCCTGATTTCTAGGCTTTCGTCGCGAAGTAAATAAGATCTGCGTCCTTCTGTTGTATTACCCAGCGTGTAGTGGTAATTCCTTACTGACGTTGCGGGACAACCTATTGATCCCAAAATGTCGGTGAGGAATTGTCACTATGCGCTGCGTAATATCCCAGAAGGACGCAGATCTCAACTAATACCACGCGTTTTCGAAAACCGTAAGGCAGTTTTGGACAGGACTGTAGTGGACGGGCGGAAGAACAAGCAGGCGGACTGATAAATAGACACACATGATGCATTCTGAGTTCATTTTGCGCATCTTGTGTAAATAATTCATAAGAAACAGTGTTTCGTCCACTTCATTCCATTCTTCTTGTTTTCGAACTTTGTCTCTGGGTAGCTACACACTGAATGGTCACTACGATGAATCGGGGAGGAAGCAGTAAGGCTTATTATCAGGAACATTTTCCGTTGTACGTGTAAAACCTCGAGATAATCAGCATTAATGGCTAATTAACCTTCTGGTAGGCAAACCTGGCATCTACCAAATAAATTAATTAGGGTATAGCCAGGCAGCTCGGAATTTTGCTACTGCAGGCACACACTTAGTTTTGTGTACTGATGTGTTAATAAATTGCCAGTACATATTTGGAAGATATTACAACGCATTTTATTATTGCATGCATAGATGTATTATTTGTGTGCTGGTGTTTTAACGAACAGACAGTACCTACTTGAAAATATTGTACTATATTCGCCTGTCGTAACTTAGAACGTTATGAAAAGCATTAGTTAGGATAGTCAGCACCACTGGCGAGCCACAACACCTCCCTTCTACAAGCCCACGACGTTACGGCTTACACACGCCTACTTCCAGAGTTGGCGGATTTCTTACATCCGGTATAAATATCACGCTAGTCGCTCTCCGACGCGCGCAGAAATTCTCGCGGACAGTTACGTAAACTGGTCGCTAGAACTGTCCATCTACAAAAGACATGAAAGTGCCTCACAAAATGCGGTAAAATTCTCTAATGCCATGTTTCATTAAAATCTGTTCAACGATTCTCTAGCTGTTACAGGCGTAGACAGAAAGAAGAACGGACAGAAAATTCTTATTAGAATTTCACAGCGATGCGAGGTCGTCTAAAGCTGAAAACGTTGAAATCAACTGATGTACTACAGGACATATATTAAGCTGTATCAAAAGATCAGCTACATTAAAGTAGAACACTGTTCAAACACGTTTATAATCACAGCTGGTTTTGGAATCTTGTCATTTTATCTTCCAATAAATGCACAAATAAGGAATAAGTTTTAGTAAGTCAGAACACAACTAGTATTGTTTGTATTTTTATTTCATTTAAGTTGACGACATGTTTCGGCCCTCATTTCTGGGCCATCATCAGGTCACAAACGTAAATTGAGGAAGCTATATAAAGTAAGTCATAAAATCAGTTATATAGATCTAAAATTCAACGAGGATCTCGTTGAATTTTAGATCTATATAACTAATTTTATGACTTACATTGTATAGCTTCCTCAATTTACGTTTGTGACCTGATGATGGCCCAGAAATGAG
>Ga0136643_10014268_pt1 | contig 11913 bp, 5 predicted proteins | sample TergutLab28metaG_FD_96883 | JGI IMG/M metagenome (GOLD analysis project Ga0136643, IMG submission 96883) | Labiotermes labralis P1 segment gut microbial communities from Petit-Saut dam, French Guiana - Lab288 P1 (version 3) (version 3) | ecosystem: Host-associated > Arthropoda: Insects >...
CCATTTCACGTGGATATACATCATTTGCAGCAAAGAGATTCTTGTTAAATATAGTACTAAGGAGTAACTAATTTCATTATCTGGGAAGTTTACTGAACAGTTACAAATTATACGCGTGATCATAAACGAACTTGTTCCTTTTAAGCAAAACGAATTTCCTGTACCAAACAAATATACTGGGTTTCCTTGATATAAAGCAACATACATTTCTAGTCTGAGAAATTCAAGTTTTAGAAGTATCAATAGATAAATACATAGAACAGAGCATCAATAACTAACTGCAGAGTACAGAGTATCAATAATTAACTGCGTAGAACAGAATATAAATAATTAACTGCATAAAACAGAATTAATAACTGACTGCACAGTACAGAGAATCAATAACTAACTGCATAGTACAGAGTATCAATAACTGCGTAGAACAGGGTATCAATAACTAACTGCATAGCGCAGAGTATCAATAATTGACTACATAACACAAATCATCAATAATTAATTGCATAGTGCAGAGTATCAATAACTAACTGCATAAAACAGAGTATAAATAAATAAATGCATAACACAGAGTATCAATAACTAACTGCATAGTACAGAGTATCAATAACTAACTGCGTAGAACAGAGTATCAATAACTAACTGCATAGTGCAGAGTATCAATAATTAACTACATAGCACAAATTGTCAACAATTAACTGCATAGTGCAGAGTATCAATAACTAACTGCGTAGAACAGCGTATCAATAACTAACTGCATAGAACAGAGTATCAATAACTAACTGCATAGTACAGAGTATCATTAACTAACTGCGTAGAACAGAGTATCAATAACTGCATAGAACAGAGTATCAATAACTAACTGCGTAGAATAGAGTATCAATAACTAACTGCATAGTACAGAGTATCAGTAACTAACTGCGTAGAATAGATTATCAATAACTAACTGCATAGTACAGAGTATCAGTAACTAACTGCGTAGAACAGGGTATCAATAATTAACTGCATAGTACAGAGTATCAATTACTAACTGCGTAGAACAGAGTATAAGTAACTAAGTGCATAGTACAGAGTATCAATAACTAACTGCGTAGAATAGAGTATCAATAACTAATGGCGTAGTACAGAGTATCAATAACTAACTGAATAGTGCAGAGTATCAATAAATGACTGCGTAGAACAAAGTATCAATAACTAACTACATAGCACGGATATCAATAATTAACTCATAGTGCAGATTATCAGTAATTAACTACATAGCACAAATTATCAACAATTAACTACATAGCACAAATTATGAATAATTAACTGCATAGTGCAGAGTATCAATAACTAACTGCGTAGAACAGCGTATCAATAACTAATTACATAGCACAGATTATCAATAATTAACTGCATAGTGCAGAGTATCAATAACTAACTGTGTGGAACAGCATATCAATAACTAACTTCATAGCACAGATATCAATAATTAACTGCATAGTGCAGAGTACCAATAACTAAATGTGTAGAACAGTGTATCAATAACTAACTACATGGCACAGATATCAATAATTAACTGCATAGTGCAGAGTATTAATAATTAACTGCGTACATGAGCGTATCAGTAGTTAACTGCATGGTGCAGAGTTTCAATAATTAACTACATAACACAGATTATCAATAATTAACTGCATAGTGCAGGGTATCAATAACTAACTGCCTAGAACAGCGTATCAATAACCAACTACATAGCACAGATATCAGGTAATAACTGCCTAGTGCAGAGTACCAATAATTAACTACATAGCACAGATTATCAATAATTAACTGCATAGTGCAGAGTATCAATAACTAACTGCGTGGAACAGCGTATCAATAACTAACTTCATAGCACAGATATCAATAATTAACTGCACAGTGTAGAGTATCAATAATTAACTACATAGTACCGATTATCAATAACTAACTGCATAGTGCAGATTATCAATAACTAACTGCATTGAAAAGAGTCCTGTTTCGTTCCTCAGCTAGTCAAATCTTCCTCTTATTTTAAGGAAATTAATTAGCCAGTTTCTATTCTGTGCCAAATGAAGCCAGTCCAGTTCCACCCATCCCGTTTCTTTTAGATATACTTTAATACAACTCTGTTTCTATGTCTAGGTCTTCTAGTTGGTTTCTTTCCCTCATTTCCCAACGAAAACCCTGAATGTACCTCTTCCCTCCCCCATAGGTTTAACATGCCCCGCCAATTTTATTATTCTTGATTTGGTCACCCGAGACGCGCATCGTTATAGATTATAAAAAATTTTTAAGCTTCTTTCAACATTTTTGTCTTATTCAGAACTGGCATAATTGTTTGAATTCAGTTTATTCTATAATATACATATCATCTATAAATATTTGCTATACTTGTATGTTTTCTCAAAGCATCAACCAATCTCACGCCTGTTTAACTGGATATTCACATGTACAAAACTGGTTAAATATTAGACGAACTGGTGTTAAAGTTCGGTTTTAAACTCTGGATAAACCAAACATTGTACCCTAAAGTTCACTTAAAGTTTAACTTCTGGTAGAACACAACAAATTTCCCCTGACGTTATCCCTGTTTCTGTCAAACGCACCATGCTCCTACGTTTCCAGTATTTAATGTTTTGTTTTTTAATTAAATTATAGCATTATACCACTTGCTTGCACTTTCACGTTTCATCACCTAACTTCTAACTCCAAAAAAGAGTGAACTTGAGATGCAGTTAGGTCTTCAGTTGGCAATAAACCTAACCGCCCTTTGTAGAATCTGAAATTCCCATAAGTATCTTTCGATTCTACCATGATACAGTCGAATTCATTGTTACAACAATTTATTTATTAGACAAACTGTATTTTTGTCAACTTCCACATACATTATTAAGTGTATAAATGAGGTGGAAACATCGAATATGATGCGTCGGTAAGCGTTGGAACTGTTTTGTTAGTTGAGATATTATACACAAATTTGTTTGAATCCTGTACACATGCACATTTATCCTTTAAGTGCTTTTAAATATTATACTGTCATGTAGGTATACAAGTACGTCACCCGAATGTGGTCACGGGTCTCAAATTTTATTTGTGAAATGCTGTGGACACTTCTTGCGTTTTATGATGCGGGCTGCACGAAGCACCGATGACTTCCTTCTTGATTTAATGACACTGTATATTAGGTGAAGAATACAAAGTAAGAAGGTCCCCTTTGCTCGATTTTCTTTTTTACTTCCTCCGTTGTGTGACAAACCAAGCATGATAAAGGTAAAAAACAGTAGTCTGTGTAGCTGTGGATGTTCACATTTTTATATAGGAATCTGTGTTACGGTTGGCTTTCATGTTTCGTTTATGATTACATCAGCTCCTGTAGCTTTATGTGTTGGTCCATATGTGCAGCATTGGCATGTGGGGGTAATGAAGACCCAGAGGCGGTATAAACTCAGCATGTTGCTATGTTAACGCGTATAGCACCCTACGTTGATTACCCCGCAATACACAGCTGCCAGAGAAGTTGCCAACCAACGGGTGTGGGTTACTCTGTCATGTGTGACTGCAGGCAGCATATGGCTTTGTGTTCGGAGCAGTGATTTCATTTATCTCAGAAATGAATTGTGTCTACTCCTGATAGCAAGGTTACCAGTTTTCGTTTGTTTTGACTAAAGTTATAACAAAAAACAACAATAACAATGAACACTTTCTTGTTTGTCTGTTGATTCATTCTAACTGTTCTGCGTGATTAGCCATTAGGCTGTTGATTGGTCATTAGGCTGTTGATAGGCCATTAGGCTGTTGATTGACCATTAGGCTGTTGATTGGCCATTAGGCTTTTGATAGGCCATTAGGCTGTTGATTGTCATTAGGCTGTTGATCCAATGCTTACGTAATATGATTTTTATTATTTTAGTTTCAGTTTATCAAAAGAATAGCAAATCGAAGACTAAAGTGTAATAAAATCTCACGTTTGGGTACAAACCGAATAGATTGTATCTGCAGAAGTCTACATGACAGTAATTTGAATGCCTTACATGTCGCAGTAACGTGTAGTGTAATAGGTGTTGTGTACTTTGTTGGCGTATATTAGTCAGCTTTCCGAATCCGTACAGATTGGCCCTGGGGCCCACCCAACCTCCTATACAAGAGGTACCTAGTCTCTTTCCTGGGGATAAAGCGGCCGGGGCGTGGCGTTGACCACCCACCCTATCTAGCGCCAAGGTTAAAGAAAGAAAAGAGCTATACCTCCACTCCCCGTCTGGGTTTTCATTACCTGTTATAGGGTGAAAGTTACCTTTATATTACCCAGTCGGTGTGCCGCACACGGTTTAATATGCAGACTCTTAATATAATTGTATTTATTATTTATCGCAAATGTCAGCTTTTCAACAGGATTCTGAATATAAAAGCGAAATGCGATAACTTTTCTGCTAATGTAGATATCAGTTCATGAAACAAAATAACAAAGGAGTTGCTCTTTATACAGACAAATGAATTGTTTCTTTAAACCCCCCAAAATGAACGTTAGGTCGAAATATATTAGAGTGTTTAATAAGAAATCCGCGCGATATGCAAAATTGTTTCGGTGGTTTCTCCATCGAAAAACGTTTAGGAAAAAACTCTTTAAAGCCTAAGATTAACCGGAATGTTTCTACAGATTCGGTCGCTACAGAGCAGTAGACATATCCAGACTCGGCTATACAACAGATCAGCTAATGCTCTATAGGGAAGTAATCGCTGTTTTTTTTCTAAGAATCACACAAAACTCAGAAATGCACTGTGTTTGCAGAAGATAGATTTTTTTTAACGTTAAGTCCTTGGTATATGAATTAAACATTAGCCTTTACAGGGCTACACAATATTGTGACTTCGGTCATTAGATAAAGGGAATTGTATAAAGGAGTTCGTAAATATATCATGGCATAATGTAGGTGCGGGGTTCCATTTGGTGCAAGAGCTTGTAACAAAGGCATATAAAGAGATGAATGCTACAGGAGGTAGCGCATATTTGAGCAAATATATGTAGCAGGGAAAGGAACGTGTATCATAGAATGAAGAATTGAAATTTAGAGCACATTTCCCGAAGGTGTCTGTTTTAAGTGAAGACGTCTTACTTTTCTTTACCGTGCCTTCTAAGGCGTGGTCTGCGGCCGCTTGCTTGCTGGCCGGGATTATGGGTTTGATTCCCGCCGACAGCATGGATGCCTTCTCTGCGTCGGACAGATCTCATGTCCAGAGTAGTCCTACTGAGTGTGGTGTGTCTGAGTGTAACTGTGAATCCTCGATAATGAGGCGGTCCTGACCCAATAGGGGTTCTTGCGCCATAGAAACACGTTCCGCTGTTCTAACATGAAAACCGCACAATGTATCCTCCGGAACGCAGCGATAATTGTGCATGCCATCTGAATTAATGCCGTCCACACAAGGTATCTGTTTGTTTCTTTCGACTATCACAGTAAACGACTGTCATTTCCCTGAATGTAATTAGCGTGTCAGTATTTGTTTTGGAGGGACGCTGTACACACTGCTTTATTTCCAATTACTACATAAAGTTTAGATTTTGCGCCAATACGTGTTTCGGCTATCTATTGTAGCCATCATCAGGGAGCTGTAATATTATGAAGACATAAGCAGCGTATTTTCTGACTTGTCAGGAAATGTAAACACGTATATATTAGTGTCATAAAATACTTAATTGATGTACAGTATTATTACAATTACTGAGACTGTTTAACATTTACTGACCAATTAGACGATACGCTGATTTTCGTCATCATTCCATAATTTGTCTTACAACAGGTCCGTAGATTCTTCCAAAAAGAATTCGTTAGACAGTGTGATATAATGCTTCCTCATTCAGTTGCCAGTGTCCTGTCTTTTCTTTAAGCTCATCCAGTACTTGGAAAATTGTATGTAGTCAAACACAACTGTGTCACATGAGGTGTATTTAATGACTACACAATTGACAATTACATGTTTCGGCCTGTACTGGCCATCTTCAGGTTGTCTTAGGGGAACTTAAGATCTTACTATAAGCATGCACGCGCACGTGATGTAGAGATCTCTACACCACGTGCGCGCGCATGCTTATAGTATGATCTTAAGTTCCCCTAAGACAACCTGAAGATGGCCAGTACAGGCCGAAACATGTAGTTGTCCATTATGTAGTCATTAAATACACCTCATGTGACAAAGTTGTGTTTGACTGCATACAATTTTCCAAGTTTCACACACACAGACACACACACACAACGGGTATGACACACTTCCTAGACATCCAGTACTGCTTACGTCTTCCTCGTCTTCCCGTCACTTCTATTCTTCCTTCTGTCTTTCCTTCAATAACATGTTCTAGAAGATGGTTCCTACGCAAGACTTAACAAGTCTATTTAGCCTCCGTTCGTGTTATTGTTTGTACGATATTCCTCTCCTCCTTGACTGTTTGTGACACTTCGTTTGTCACACGATCGAGCCACCTGATCTTCTCCATTCTTCTCCGGCACCACATATCAAAACATTCTAGGTATGTCTGATCTACTTTCCGAAGAGCCCAAGTTCCAGCAAATGTCAGTCTGTGCTCCAGAAATAACAAAGCTCTGTGACGATGACAGCAGCAGATAGCCGAAATGTGTTGGAGCGCAAAAATTGAACAATGTTTGGTAGTTTTAAATAAAGTAGTGTCTGTAAGAAAACTGCACGGAATATGTTTAACATTAGACACGGAGGAACACTTTGTTATTTGTGAGACAGTAACTGAATCTGAAGCTCCGCTTAGAATATTTTCGTGATTTAAACGGTTAAAATATGGCATTTTTTTATGCATGCGTCCATATCTGTTTTCACAAGTGTATTTGCAGAAAGTTGCACTGAAAGTCACGCGTCCGAGCAGTTCACTTTTGCTTGAAACCTGATCGATCTATTTATGAAGTCTGTACTTGCGCGACATTTATTCTGCAAGGTCTTACTTTAATGCACACAATTTTGTTCGTACATAAATATTATATTACAACTGCGGGGACCTGAATGCAGGTTTCGATCATGAACCAGATTTTATTTATGAAAGTTATACAAATATGTAGCTGAAATTGAACATTAATTGGTGTGGCTTTTCGGACATCCAGTCTAATTTGTTTTGTACGCCAGTTCAGTTAATCAGAGTTGTGTGTGTGTTTTTGTCATGGTTTCTCCCCAGGGTGTAAATTTGTTAATGCACGTCGTTATGTTTACAAAATAGGCTACGGAATTTGTACTTTGTATTTACTTTACCTGCCTTCACCTCAAAACATTGATTTCCATTAACCAAAACAACGCACAGGTTTACAAATGTTTTAACATGACGCACAAACTCTCCAGTCGACGCACAAAACGTTATAACTTTGTGTATTTCTGTGTATGATCTGTTGGAGTGCTGAGGCTTTGAAGATCTGCTACTGTTTCCGTCTCTTAAAAGTACGTAATTAACAGTACACAATGTTTGTCTTCAGGATTTATGTCAGGCAGTCGGTTTATGATCCCGTCTGGAATAATCGATAAAAATCACAAAAATCACGAATTTATTCCACTATACACTTCATCGTCAATCCACTTGGTGATTTTTTGTTTGGCATTAAATCTTACCTTGTTATTTAACCCTTTACCTGTTAACGTGGAGAATATGGTGAGCTCCAAATAATGCTAGCAAGGGGCAGATGGGATTTAACTCGGCGTTTGTAGGGTTAACAGGCTGGCAAGGTGAATTTCAAGCCGTGATATATGATGAATTGCTTGCGTTTGATCATAGCAATATCAGAACGTACTGACATGTAGCTCACTCTCTTACACATTTCAAGTTTTATTGTTACTGGAACCGAAATGCTGCCACTTCACTCTGCCATAATTTGTAAACCTGTAGCTCTGTCATGAAAGTAGTTTTATACCGAGCAAGAGAGTATAACATTTCCTGTCAATTGTCTTTTTAAGGTTTCCGTCTCTCGCTGTTTATGCTTTATAACTACAGTCCGTATTAATTTTGCTACTAAGATTAATTGTTTGCTACATACATAGCATGCGAGTATTCACGTTACTAACATTGGGTTGAGCGTGTCTTGCGGTTCGACATTTACGTCTGTTGCTTCATATTAATTTGCGTAAACATTTACAGACAACTCAGCGCAGGAATATGATAGTGGATTGACTCTGCTTTGTCAACAATCATACGTTTTCCAGCTGACATTGGCTTTACATTTATGAACAGTTAGGACAGGTACATTAATTTGTCCTACTCGAAGAATTTTCACAGTAAACATATTTCCCAGGGTTCAGGATACTCTTTCATTTCTTAAGGCTCTGATTCGATGACTTAATTTTGGCTTCTACTTGAGAATAGTAAGTTGTGAATTTTTTCATAATCTGGATATAATGCTAAGAGAATCTAACTTATATTTACTGCTGATAATAAACGTATATATTGGTGACGCCACAGGATCAAGGTAAGGGAATAATTACTGCTGAAAATTTCTTTGAAATTTATTAAGAGATAAGGACTTCTGACAAATACAAAAATGGATTGATCCAGGCACTCGAATTTTAATACTGTTCCAGACAAATTAAAAATCAGTGCATTATTCTTGATTTAAAATTTTGAATATTCTGTTATATTTTACAGCTAATATGTAATATTTTTCATTACACAACTTTTCCTTATGTTTTCTTCTAAACACTGTTTATTATGATATTTCATTCTTCTATCTTATTTTAATATTTTCCGATTTAAGCATTTGTAGTGTTGCTCCTACTTATCCTTATTTCTTTTTTTATTTATTCATTTATCTGTGCTTACAGCCTTTAATTTTTCCATATTTACGTTTTTATTCCTACAGCTAACCTCAAGTTTCTCTATTTTACTTTATGGCTCCATGCCTTCTATAATTTAATTCGTATTTGTATTTTTCCTACATTTATTCTTTCGTTTCGATATTTTTTCATTCTCCTCTTATTTACTCGCTCTGCATAGAACCTCCTGGCGCTGCTTTAACCAAAGTATTCTTATTCTTCTTATATTCGCAGTTACCGTGTGACTGAAGAAGGAATGTCACAAGAAGAGGAAGAGAGTCAAATCGATGTGAGAATGAAGAATAGGGAATTGCAACTGAGACTGGGGCGATAAAAAGGCAAAATGAAAACACAGGAAGATAGAAAGCGATGTGGCAGGAAGCTAGTAGCAAACGATATAAGGCCGCTGCTGTGAATATTTATTGAACACGAAGTGATCCTTAGAGAGCAGTGTGAAACAAAACAAAAACCCTATATATTTCGTTACTCAGTATTCGTGTTCGATACTTTTACTTCAACACAATCCAACCTTCTATGTTTCTTTACTGTCCAACTACATTCTGTGTAACATTTTAGAGCATGAAGTAGGCCTACATTTTACGAACAAGGGAGTTAGTGTGAATGTCTGGTTGGAACATATAGTTTATAAACAAAACGTGTAACAGATGATGACGTTCAGAGTTTTGAGGTTGCACTATACTGAGCAGAGGGTATTAAAGCCTGCAGAAGTACTTTGCTGTTTATGTAATCTGCACAAGTGCTCGCACAAAGCCTTATTGTTTAGTAAATAAAACACAAAGGAAAAGAGAGAAAAGGAGGGGGATGAAGAAAGAGGGAGGATTTCCAGAGTTTATTGTGTGGCGTGCTTAGATTAAACTTGATTCATTGTTGTCAGGAGTTTGTGTAACTTGCATAAAGACCTGTGCTAAGTTTCGAATACAAGTGGCAATAGAGATATGTCATGGCGAAATGGTTAGTATTATGAGATCCGGAACATGAAACTCGGTAGATACAAACTGTCCTCGGCTATGGCACAAAGTCGTGTTTCACTCGGAGTCAGTCCGAGGGGCACACAGTGTTATATGAATTACTTATAAAGTGAGGGGCACAAACCATTGTAGCGCTTAAACTGAGTACTGCGTGTGAATAAACTGTAAGCAAGGGCAGGCCAAGCTCTTGTGTAAAAACCGAACTAATGGGTAAGGAACAGCGTGGTAGTAAAAAACTGGAAAATTAATGAATCATTGATGAGATTAGAGGACACTTTTTCACATATAAAAACAGCGACTTCTTAATTGTGTGTTGAAAATGTACTATGCGCTAAATACGCAAGTTACAGATATATGACTTAAGTATAAAGCTTTACCACAAGAAAATACAGTATCGTGTTTAGTTTAGGTACAGTCAGAAAAACAAAAACAAATAGAGGATTAAGGGCCGAAATGTGTTAATTTAGCAATATATATTGCTTATACAACGTATAATTCCGCATAGTAGAATGAAAATTGTTACAAAGAATGTAGATTAAAGGAAGCATGGGAAAACTGACATATACCACATTTGTACTGCGTACCGTTCTCGAGAGATGGTGTTGAGCAGAAGTGAAATACGCGTGTTTAGAGTAAACTCGATAACTTTTTACAGGCCTGTGCAAAACACAGCGTATTCGCAAGTATAAAAGTTTCAACTGAAATTTCTTAATTTCTTCCTACAACATTACTTGCTTAACAAAACTAGCTCCTCCTTTATCATGAGCTAAAGAATCGAGCTACAACGTTTACCTTAAGACCGTAACTTCTGACTGAGGTACTTTAAACTACTGCAAACTTGAAAGTAATTCCCGCGCCGTGAATTCTTTGTTTAAAATAAAAGGTACGCTTAGCACAGAGTTCTAACTTAATGTTTGAGTCTGAAATTGTAGCAGACGTCGGACTAACGGCAAAATCGGAAAAAGGAAGTGTATACAAACACACAGCAAAAGGTATGATATGGAATTTAATTGGTGAAATGAAAAATATTAAATAAAAATTGTCGTGGCTAAAAGTAGTGTCGGTTATATTTCTAAAACCTGTCCTTGCTTCGCAGAGAACACAGTCGGTGCCCATTATAAAAATCAACTGGCTAATTCTATGTAGGGATATAATCAGTGCGTGTTGTGATAAATGTGTTTGAGACATAAATACACCTTGTAGTAAAGTGCGAAGTTTTTAAACGTTAAATGCGGTGGTTCACGCAATCAACTTCGGGGTTCTCAGAAAAGTGTGTACAAGGCTGCAAACCGATAAGCTGTGCGTTAATATCCTCTTCTTGTGAAGAGTCTTAAGAGGGAAGCTGAGAAGGAAGTTGTTGGTGAGCAGTGTATTGAAAGTGCGAGGCGAAACGTTAGTTCAACATTGGAACTACAGGTGTGGGCAGAAACTGTGACGTCAGAGTGTTGTTTCTGTGATGTGCTACGCGCGAAGCAGCACCACACTATCGTGGCTCGGCATCCTCTGGGGTGTATTGTCCTTAGTCACGCTGCTGACGGCCTTCGTTAGCAACGTGTGGCTGTTCACCCGTGAGCCCATACGCCTGCCAAACAGCGACATCTCCACCAGCATCACTTTCAAGATTGGCCTCTGGCGGGTTTGCCCCACTGTGCGCCGGCCCAACAACTCTCAACGTGAGTATTTGATATTACAACTGTTTTTTTTTTCGTTGTTACACCGTGCATGTTGTTGAGTTACTCAATTATTATACCAACTACTGCACATATATAAAGTTTATAAAATTTACACAATAAAACATTAAAAACGCCCCGACATGTTTCGGTCCTAGGACCATCATCAGGGAGCCATATCGTCCGTGCTAAAGTCACACTATAAAAAGTCACATTAGTTTCGCTGTACCAGTTGGGTATTGTGGCAGCATGCCGTTTTGTGTAATGTTATGTTGCGAAGAGTGCCCTCCTACGGATGTGCAATCTGTGATTATTTCTAGTGTAACTTAAGCAAGGAATATATAGCTCCCTGATGATGGTCTTAGGACCGAAACATGTCGGAGCGTTTTTAATGTTTTAATGTGTAAATTTTATAAATTTTATATATGTGCAGTAGTTGGTATAATAATTGA
>Ga0136643_10014272_pt1 | contig 11911 bp, 6 predicted proteins | sample TergutLab28metaG_FD_96883 | JGI IMG/M metagenome (GOLD analysis project Ga0136643, IMG submission 96883) | Labiotermes labralis P1 segment gut microbial communities from Petit-Saut dam, French Guiana - Lab288 P1 (version 3) (version 3) | ecosystem: Host-associated > Arthropoda: Insects >...
GGACCACCCAGTTTTGACGGTAGCATACGATGGGGCATGTTCCCCTAATGTTTGTGTCAGAATGGCGTCAATTTCCTTCGGCGTTGCCTTGCAGGGGTGGGGGGGGGGTGAATGTTGAAATCGCGCGCGGCACCTGACATGCTTCTTTTCAGCCTCTGTAACAAGAAAAGACTTGCAGTTCGGCACATGAACAGCACATCTTTCCACTGACACTATCGATTCCGTCCTACGACAGCGGGAAGCAGGTCGGGCTAAGGACTTATCAGCACCCCTGGTATTGAAGAACACTAGGAAACATAGGCTAAAAAAGTAAAATGGAAAAATGCGTTTCATTTGTTTCTAGAGTGTATTTTTTTTACATGAATTTAGATCTTGTAGTGTGCATTTATGAACCCTCGATAGAACAGGTTTTTGCTCATCATTCGTAATAAATATAAATTGTTATTTGTTTGTGTCAAGATCAGTGGCTAAAAATCTGAACATTTTCACCTTTGAAGGAATCCAACTGGATGTAAATTTTGCCTAAAAAAAAACCTGTCCAGAAAAAATAGAGGATGAAAGAACCTGCCATGATACAAGTGCAGAACTTATTTCACATGTAAAATGAAGTAACTGCTTGACACCTTTATGAATGGGAATATACCAAGACCATGTTTTAGCCCTAGTTGTGTTCTGGAAAGAGTGAGCAAAAAGGCATAAGTGAGTGGAAATAAACCAACCAAAGAGCATTGAACCGGCAATGAAGCGAGGACATTAATTAAGCAGTGGTGCAAATTGGCAAGGGGTGTTAAACAAAAAGACGTACAACAAATGGGCTACTGACACTATATGACACAGTGCAACTGTGAAAGCAATTTAATATACAAAACACCGGGATCCGTGCTTAATTTAATTATAAGAACCACGTGAAAACGACATTATTTATCACCGTGGAGTGTTGTGACTTGATTTAGTTGTGGTACACCCTTTTGTGTCATAACTAAGTTATCAAGTAACAGTATTTCATCGTCAGTGTATGTGCTACTCCAAGAAATATTTTGTGAGGGTCCGTATAAAATGATAAAGCTTTCCCTTTTCATGCCATGAAGACATATAGGGGGAAGGAGAGATATCGCTCCACTAATTCTTCGGCACAAAATGGAGATGAGTGGTTATCTTACCCGCGGGAAGGAACCCCGGTACTCATGAAGATTGGGCTGGATGGACCTCGGAGGCGGTTTGGGTGTTCTGGAGAAGAGCTTAATTTCTTGTCCCTACCGTTGTTCGAACTTTGGATGACCCAGCCCGCAGCGTACCGAAACGCTTCTCCAGCTCCATATGTGTGTCCTTATGTAGATTAAGAATTTTCAGTTGAGACCAAATTCATCAACAGAGTAGCAGGATTGAGCAGAGAGATAATACCGGATTGAAACTTTTAATTGTAGTTGGATGATTATTGACGAGAATGATCTTTGTATAGTATACTCCTTTTTGATATTTATTGAGGTTAGAAGTTGTGAAATGAAGGTCATATCTGTGTTTAAATTGTGTACAAATGAACTTCTTTGACCTTTTTTTTTTTTAAGTTTTCCACAAATCATAACCAAAGACTAATTTACTTGCCAGCGGAAGTCGTCAGTATTTTTTATTGCCAGATTGTTAGCCCGAGACCAGTGACATTGCTACGTGGCGACTGATAATGCCCTCTGCGCTGTCATGCTGAGTCAAATAAATACTCTTATTTCTGTGTAAATATTTTTCTATAATAAAAAGTTTTTCTTGACACCAGCCATTATGCTTATGATTTTCTTTTGAATGTACGATGCTTTTGTACAGCCTGTATCATTTCCCCAGAATAATAACTCTTATATCGTTACGACGTGAAAATAAGGGAATAAACTGATTTTAAAGTAGCGGTGTTGTTGAGTGGTTTGTTTGCTGTCGTGGCAAGACACACCGAGCTTAGTTTGGATTTGATTTTATTCATTGTGTGTCGTCCACTTTAAGTTCCTATCAGTCTGTAAACTAGTCAATTTGCTTATCTTTCCTCATTCTATATCATAATCGGTGGTTAATCTTTTGTCGCCGGAATTATTTTTTTAATTTTAGCACATCCTGTATATAAAATGTGAATAATACAGGAACCAAAAACGTTAGAATTATGAAACAAACTGCATTTTGAAGAGAAAAAGACGGAGAGCATATACCATGTTTAAAATATCCAGTACCTATATTTGTTGAATAAATATATAAAATGCAACTTTAGAGGTCAGCGGTGCGGTACGTCAACTATAGTTGACATTAGGCGTCAAAAGGTTAAACCAATGCTTTGTCTCGGTAGGCGCATTCGCATAGTCACAAAAAGCGCCAGTTACCTTCATCATGTCCGACCGCCTGCTAGTCCGGCCGTCCGAATGTATCATCTCGGCTCCCAATGGATGGATGTTTCTGAAATCTGATGTTGGAGACTCCTGTGAAAATATATTGATAAAAAATAGGCTAAAAATGTCGGCCACTTTACATGAAGACCTAAGTCGCCATACATGCACTCTCTTAGACTGATGCCGTCCGTCTGTCCACATGTATCAGCGCTGCTCCCACTGGACGGATTTACGTAAAAATTGATTCTGGTGACTTCTATGAAAATATGTCGAGAAATTAGAAATTTGGTTAAAATCTGATACTTCATAGACTTAAGTACATTTTTTTTTTTAAAGTGAGATATCCCCGTTGTGTTGAATATGCTAAAGTTGTGTATGACTGTATTATATATACTTAATATTATATTTTAACGTATTGTTGTTGCTGCCTACATTAAGTTGACATAAAATTACCCTCTTGGAGTGAAATTATATCAGGCTTTAGGATAGCCGAAGAAGTATAAACATTACGCAAGCGCGCCACATTGTTCTTTATGCGTGCATTGACCGTCTTGTTTGTAGTGAATTCCATTAAGTTTTTTAGCAGTGTGATAAGTCTTTAGTTGGAGATACAGAACTTTTACGCATTTTCGGGTGTATTTACAATGTTGCGAAAAGCGACTGGTAGCTTCATCATGCCTGTCAGTCTGTCCGCATGAAATATCTCAGTTAACACTAGACAGATTATCGTGAAATTTTTGTGTGGGGAATTTTGATTAAAATCTGTCGAGAAAATTCAAGTTTGGTTAAATCGGAAGATTATCAGACACTTTGTGTGAAAACCTAAGTGCATTTATGGTAATGTCTTACTGAATTCTTCATGGCCTGAGTACAGGTTCAAATAAAGGTTTTAGGTGAGAGACAGTAATGATAAATACAGCTGTGCTTGAACATAATATGGCACAAACCAGATTCATTTTGCTGGCTTTGCCATAAAAAATAGGATGTAGCATTTTATATTGACAGTGGCCTATGTAGCTTAACAGTGCAAAGAGATTATGTGGTATGAGCGTTGGAGAAGGATGCAGGATGCTAAGTTCCAAATGCACCACAATGTTACACAATACACACATTTTGTCTTTTGTTATACATGTAAGAGTATCAGGAAATATTTCTTCACCTTTTGGTTAATTACAAAGATAACTTAATGGAAGCCATACATTAGTCAAAATATTAATAACATTCTTGTGTTTCCTTCCTTTAGGTTGAGATATGGAACTAAAAGAAGAAACATCACCTGCTTCTACTAAGGTGGAAGATTCAAAGGATGATAATGGTACCTTATATTATAGGTGACACTTAACTATCAGTGACAAAAATAAGAGAAAGGTCCATTGCTGCTAATAATAATGCCCACAAGTGGACTTCTCTTGAGGCAGTTATTTCTACTTCCTGTTTTCAAAATGTGGCTCTCAACATCCATCTTAAGGAACTTCAACAAACACCTCAGAATAAATAACAGGGAAATGGAAATCTGTTCCTACATTTGTACTAAGATCTGTACACTGACAATCAAAATGGTTGGGTGTCGTGACAAGATTTAGTCGCATTGTTGTTCAATGTATGTCACAAAGTAACCAAAAAATCTACAGAATTGTTTCTTGGGTTACTTGATGCAGTAAAACATCATTAATTCTGAATTGCTTAATTTGAAGTACCATGAATTCCAAAGCATGGGACAATACCCAGCTTTAAATGTTGGATTATATGTACCTTTTAATGCATTTAATTTGATATATGAGTAGGTCATAATTCAAAGCTGTGTTACAACTGTTTGATTACTAAAGTTGAATAATTTGAGAGATTATATTATTTACTGTGAGTTCATATAAAGTTTTATGCATTACTGTAGTGTAGTGTAGCCACTGTTCTTACGCCATGGTCGTGATGCTTAGACCAATGTCAGTAGCTCACACTCCAGTATGCAGATGCAACCAAAATTCGGCTGTACATGCATGTTTGCTAAATATATACCTAACTGAATTTTGGTTGTCTGTGTCATGGTCATGCTTGGGTTTGTTGTTTGTTGTTTCCTGTGCGGAAGACAAACTACCAACTATTGCACCTGCTGTGTGCTGTTAAATGAGTGGGAGAAAGTTCAAGGTGACACAGATTGTGCTAGTAGCTTTGACAAGTTTCTCAGTGTTGACTGACTGATCCAAACCACTGATAAGCCTTATGTGCTATGAAGAAACCATTAACTGCACTATGTATTTAGTGGCTATTTTTGTGTATCATTCATATATGTGTAATGGCAAGGAAAAATTTTGTAAACTGAACTGCAGTTGGTAAAAGGTAAAGCAGTCCCATTACAGGCCTGGACAGGCCCAGAGGGTTCCAGGAAGTTAAGGCTCCCAGATTTTATGACAACAGCACAGGATGGTGGTAGGTTGTCAGCCTTATGCACCGGCCGCCTTTACCCCCAGGAAATACTCCTGGTATTCATTTCTGTTGGAGGCTGAGTCGACCCCAGGGCCATAGAGCGATCGAAAGGAATTTATGTCAATGAAATATCCAGTGACACCAGCTGGGATCGAACCAGCGACCTTCTGATTTGTAGCACCGCACCTTAACCACTGTGCTACCGCGGTCCCCACTACACTTGGTACCAACTTCTAATCTTCTTGTGATCTGAATGCACCGTACAGTCAACATTTTTCCACGTTGTGTACAGTGGACTAATGTGGGTGAGCTACTGTTTCTGGCCTGAATCTTCCTGCCAACTAATGTGGGTGAGCTACTGTTTCTGGCCTGAATCTTCGTGCCATATTGCAAGACTGGAGACAGTGGTGCACTAATATCCAAGTCTGGACAACATGCACTGTTGTTTCTTGGCTTGAATTTTGATATAAAATATATTAAATTACATAGTAGACCTTTAACAAATGAATGCAATGAGAATATCGTATACTTACTGGATTAAGTAAAAAATAATCATAGCTTACTACATAACATCAAGACTTCAGCCACACACATGACATGTAAGTGTGCACTGACAAAACTGGATAGTATGAAATTGCATAATTTGGAGCCAATATTTCAGTCTTAAGCACTTCAAATTAACAAGGTTTTATTGCAAAGCTTGGTTCTTGCTCCTTATGTAGCATCAAAAATTGACAGAATGATTATGAATAGCAGCATGGGAGGGATTTAGGAGGAGGTGATAATGGTGTGTTGTGGCATTAGCATGGAGGGCTGGATGAGAATGACAGACAGCCTCAGAATGATTGGTGATGTGTTTATAATTTGAACTGGAGCAGGTATGTCATTCACAGCATTTGTTTGATGTACATATATATACATTAAAAAATAATTTGTGGAAGGCGCGTGCACACACACACACATGTACATTGTCATATGCACGTGCGCACGTTTGTTTGTGTGCGTGTGAGTAATGGTGAATTGATTTTACTTTCATTACTGTTTAGTACAAATATTTAACCACTCTACATAAACTAGGGACCATGGATTTTTTTATGTGGCCAAACCTAAACACATCATATTCACCATATTCTCTAACTAAACTCATATTTCCTAAGTTGGAACAAATTCATGAGTCTGTGCAGTCCCCCCTAATACAAAAGTAAAGGACACTTTATTATGGATTTCAAAGTCATATGTGAAGAACAGCCATTCTGTACAGCAAAGGAGCCTTCTGTCCCATTTATTTTGTACAGGATATTTAATTAAATATAAACTAATTATCTGGGCCGTTGAAGGAGGTAAGCTGCACCATTAATCGAAAACCACAAGTAATGCATGATATTTTGATTTGTATCCAGTACATCAGAATTTGCATAATCATTTTTTTGTGTGGTAGGTCTGTAGGAGAACTTTGTTTTGACAAATGGTGGTTATGTTTCATTAGGCGATTAGACGTCTTCTCGTGGCATTTCACATTGTTCTTGTACAGAAATGTCATTGCGTTAAAATCTCCACTGATCCACGTAGTCTTTTTACACTGTAGTGTCATGCTGAGACTTAACACATTCCATTTTCATTCTCATCCTCCTCATTCTCTGCCTCATCCCTTTCTTTTGTAGCAGCTGTGCTAGTGTCTGTGTCAGCCATGTGCTGTGAAAAAAGGCTGACATGCATCAGTTTGCAGCGTTATTCAGGGTTTTTTCTTTGATGTTTTCAAACCCTTGTAAAATATCAAATAAGACCTTCAGACTTATTTACTTTGTCTTTTGGAAACAGTTTTATTGGCAGCAAACTATTCTGCTTTTTCTGCAGTAACCAACAGACTGCTTTTCCTCCTCTCCAGTATGGAAATTTGGTGGTGGGAGTACCGCATGTCATACTCATTGTCCCAGATGAAGAAAAGAATTGAAACCTCCCTTGTTTTTGTAAAAAAAATGTGTTTATGTAAATCAGTTGGAAAAAAACTGTTCTACATGTGTGAACTGAACAGTCTCTGATCAAATGACTTGAGTGTAGACTGCACTATTAATTAATTGCAACTTCATTCCTGGGACTTGTCTGAACATGGCTTTCCAAACTAGACTTTCTTTTTCTTGCTGGATGGTGTTTTATTGAGATTGAAATATTCAGTATTCAAGCAGACTGGATGTTCTTGAATTGTTGCTATGCTGTGAAGCATGCTAAGCAAACCTGAAAGTAACACATTGTAGATCAGGAGGAGGGCAGCTTATTAAACGTTGATTATCATTCCTTTGGTGGATGTAGTGTCTCCTGCTTTCTGCACAAATATAAGCAATGGAATCTTGTAACTTTCACTTTCATTGTAAGCTGTGACATTTGTTATTTTCAGATGCATGCCGGATCTTTGCTGCTGTTGCATATGCTGTAATTCTCATTGTGATTGGGTTACCACTATGGTGGAAAACAACAGAAGTGTATCGTGTTTCCCTGCCTTATTCAAGAATTGCTGCTCTTGATGATTTGGATGTGACTCTGGGGATGAACATCAGTATTTCAACTTTAGATGCTGCTCGAGGGGATAAATTGGTAGCAGATTTAAACAACATCTTTAAAACTTCAAGTATGTGTTAAACTTCAGAGAGTTTCGTGTGTGTGTGTAATTTTGTGTCAACTGAAATACAGATAATCAAAAGGTCTGTTTTTGCTTTAGAATTGTTTCAGTTGACCTTCGTTGCATTGTCACTGGACAAGACGGATTTGGCTTCTGTGCATAGCGTTGAGGACTTAGAAAATGCTCCCTTTCACCCAAGAAAGATGGGGGAACTTCTTCTGTTGGAAGTTCCAGGGCTCACGAGATTTACTGCAAATCATGTTCTGGTGGGACTGAAGAGAACAGTCTATTTCTCTTCTGAAACCAGTGAGTGAGAATGTAAACACGTGGGAAATTTTGTTCAACCAAGTTTCACATAATTTATTAAATGTATTTTCTTCCAGTTTGTTTGTATATACCTCATAAATACATGGGGTCTGGATGGCATAGTTAATATAGCACCTTGCTATGGGCTGGACTGTCCAGGGATTGAATTCTTGCAGAGGCGAGATTTTACACACTTGTCCAGACTGGCTCTGGGGCCCACCCAGCCCCGTATGCAATGGGTACTGGGTCTACCAGGGGTAAGGCAGCCGGAGCATGGTGTTGACCACCTACCCCGACCTAGTGTTGAGGCTGAAGAAAGAGTAGAGCTATACCTTTACTCTTCCACTAGGCTTTCATGGCCTGTTCTAGGGTGAACTTTAGCTTTAACTTACCTGAACTTCTGCCTCATAAATACCTTCCATTCATTTCTTTTTTAGTTATTGGTAAAGGTGTTAATTTATTATGGATTTAGAGGGTTAAACAGCAGAAGTGATGTTAGGTGCTTAGGAACAAAATAGTATTTTTCACACAGCTGCTCAATGAGACATACATTGTATGGCATGTTGTTGTGCTGGTATTGTCTGTCTGCATTCATTCATTCATTCATTTAGTAGTCTGTCTTATGACAGGTCCAAAGTCTCTTCCAAAGCGAGCTCTCCACATAGTGCGATCTAGAGCTTCCGCCTTCGAATGAGAGTATCCTCTCCTTTCCTTAAGGTCACCCAGTAGCTTCTTTTGTCTTCTTCCTTGTCTTCCTGTCACCTCTATCCCTCCTTTTATCTTTCCTTCAATAACCCCTTGTAGAAGGCAGTTTCTATGCAAAATGTGACCTATCCAGTTAGCCTCCCATTTACTTATTTCATGCAGGATATTCCTCTGCTCCTTGACTCTAAGTAATACTTCTTCATTTCTCACACGATTGGTCCAACTGATCTTCTCCATCCTTCTCCAGGACCACATTTCAAAACTTTCCAGATGTTTCTGATGTACTGCCCAAATTGGCCAATGTTTTTAAGCACTGTATAAAGCTGTGCTCCAAATATAGCATTTTACTAGTTTCTTCCTCAGTTATAAGTCCACTGTGCTAGTAAAAAGAGCCCTCTTCTTGTTGAATGCAGCTTTCGCCATAGCAATCCTAGATTTAATTTCACACATACATCTTCCATCATTTGTTAACATGCTACCCAAATATTTAAAAGATTCCACATTCTCTAGTTGTTTTTGGTCTATCATAATTTATACTGGGAATGGTTGTCTTGAAATTCTCATTACTTTTGTTTTTTCCACATTCATTTCCATTCCATAGCATCTTCCACTTTCAGTTAGTTTATCAATCATGTCCTGTAACACATTTTTTCCCTTAGCCAGTAACACAGGGTCATCTGCATATTTCACAGTGTGAATAATTTGCCCTCCTATTTTGAAGTCTCCAGACCCTTCCAGAGCTTCCTTGGTAAGGCATTCACTGTACAAGTTGAACAGAATTGGTGACAAACAGCATCCTTGTCTAACTACTCTTCCAATCTTCACACTTCTTGTCTCCCATCAGTTCAGTCGTACTTTAACACTCTGAGCAATGTACAAGTTGCTAATCAGTCTTCTTTCATGCCAGTCAATGCTAGTTACCTTTAGGATCTGCATTAATTTGGTCCAGTTGGCTTGATCAAATGCCTTCTGCCAGTCTATGAAGCAAGCACACAGTACCACAACTATCTCCAAGGTTCGCTCTGATATTATTCTCAGCATCCCACTTGCATCCTTATTTCCTTTTCCTCTTCTGAATCCAAACTGATCTTCACCAAGTACATCCTCAATTTTCCTTTCAATTCTTCTTTTAAGTATCTTTGCTACTATCTGCTGAATGTGCGATAAGGCTGATTGTGAGATGGTTGCTTCATTTTGTAGCTTGTGGCTTCTTCTTTAAGGCAATCATTGTAACTTCTGTGAAGTCCTTGGGCCACTCTCCAGTTTCATATATGGTGTTGATCAATTTTGTCATTATTTTCAAACCACCTTCTCCCAATACTTTGAGCAGATCTCCAGGTACATCATCATCTCCTGTAGCCTTCTTATTCCTCATTTCCTTGATAGCTTTTTCCAATGGGCCTTTCTTGTCTCTATCTACTTCCTCATCAGGTTCAACTTCTGTGGTTTCTGGTCTATTAGGTTGATTGTATAGTTCCGTAATATAATTCTCCAAAATTTTCAGCACTTGACTTTGATTGACTATTCTATTCCCTTGGGAGTCTTCGATGCCAACATTTTGAATCCCTTGGGTCTCCTTCCAGCCTAGTTCTTTTGTCTTCATGTACAACAAATCATAATGTACTGTTCTTTGAAATTCCATAATCTTGTTACTTATGTTCTCAAGATATTCCTTTTTGGCATTATCTGTGGCCCTTTTCACTTCATTCCTCAGTCTCCTGTAGTTCTTCCTGCCCTCTTCAGTGTTGACATTCTTCCATTTCCTTCTTTCGTCCATTTTACTGGTCATTTCCTGTGTAATCCATGGTTTTCTTGCTATACTTTCTATATGCTTGTTGATTTTTACTGGCCATTTGTAACATAATATGGTACATAAGCATGGTCTGTTGCTGCATTCTTCTAATATGATGGCATTACCTGGAGTTTAACTGTGGCCTTCAGCTCCAAACGAAGGGAAGTTTTGAAATTTGCTGTTCTCAGATGATGGCTACCACATCTGCCAACCCTACAGTACTGGTACATATTAACACATAGTTCCCAGATGATTAACCCCTTAAACGCCAAGTTAAATCCCATCTCCCATTTGCTGGCATTATTAGGAGCTCACCATATTCTCCACATTAGCAGGATAAGGGCTAATATTATTGTGTATAGGTTTGGGGCATGTTTAATATGCATGTTCTGTACATATAGGATTTAGCCAGCTTATTTCCTATCTTTCATTAAATATTTTAAAAAATTCCATGAATTGTCAAGATAGGTATCTGTATTTGTATGGTTGGCTGTGGTAGAAGTGTTTGACAGAGCTTGATTGAGTTTCATGTAGGATTTTGGATTCTCTTGTGCATATTAATAAACTAACATTAATTTTACCAAATAATTATATATATACACATCATAATATGAAATCCTATGGAAATCTTTTTACTAGTTTTGGAGATGATGCACGTATACTGATGAACATAATGTACATCAGGCATAGAGTATACAGCATTAAGTGAAGCAGCAACTTCCAATTTTCAATTATCTCACTGCGTCTATAAATACCCCAGATTGTTGCTGCATTTAAAATATACCTCCACTTGACCCAATGTGTGAATGCTGTGTGGTCATGATAATGTCATTTTCAGACAAAAACAATGAGTAGAATCTGTGTGCAATGTAGTGCAGTATTAATGTTTAGAGATGGTTTTGAGTCCCTATTGTATCCGTTGATGGCTTGAGCTTTTCTGGCTTAGCATGGACATTTAAATTGATATCAAGTAACTTAACACACAGAGACCAGCATGTGGTGTGCTAGGTGATTTGCCAATACATTTTAGAGACTGGCATATAGTGTCTTAGGATTAGAAAGGTTAAACAAAGGAAAATGTATTATGTTAGAGAGAATACAAGTACATTGTATGAAAATGGAGCTGTTAAAGTTGGTCAGTTACTTTTAGGGAAGCTTTAGAGACAATGAGAGGCAATGGAATAATAATAATAATAATAAACTTGATATAAAACATCTCTGTTGGTGTATCAGATCATAAATATGTTTATTCAGTTATCAGTCACACAAAACAAGTTACTGGTAAACGTTTTCATGGTGTCTGGTTTTGGCCATAAGATTGAGCCTTCATCAGGCTACAACACAAGAACAGAAAAAAAGAGAAACTCACACAGGAACAGAAAAAAGAGAACCTTTAGAGTTTCTCTTTTTTCTCTCCTTGTGTAGTGGACTGATGATGGCATGATTGGCTTGAACTTACAGCCAAAACTAGACGCCATGAAAATGTTAACAAGTAGCTTTTTGTGTGTGATTGATAATTGAATGAACATGTGTAATAATAATAATAATAATAATAATAATAATAATAATAATAATAATAATAATAATAAAGGCTCAATGGGTATGGGAGAGGTAGTACCTTTGTAAGGGGTTGACCCTGCACTGGTCCTCACCAGCCCAGATGTGCAGCAGTGCAACTTGAGGCACCAGCCACTCACTTCCCTGCACACAAGA
>Ga0136643_10014275_pt1 | contig 11909 bp, 12 predicted proteins | sample TergutLab28metaG_FD_96883 | JGI IMG/M metagenome (GOLD analysis project Ga0136643, IMG submission 96883) | Labiotermes labralis P1 segment gut microbial communities from Petit-Saut dam, French Guiana - Lab288 P1 (version 3) (version 3) | ecosystem: Host-associated > Arthropoda: Insects >...
GGGGTTTTAACAACTTGCCACCTCGTTCTCCAGATGCAACCCCATGTGATTTCTTTCTATGGGGTTACATCAAGGATCAGGTTTATGTTCCTCCTCTTCCCGCAAGTATCCAGGAACTGAAGGTACGAATCAGAACTGCCATTGAAACCATCACCGCTGACATGCTACAAACAGTTTGGAACGAACTCGATTATAGTGGTGATGTTTGTAGAATCACAAAGGGTGCACATATACAGCTCCTGTAAGGTATGTAACAAAAAACTTGGAGTGTCGTTCTATTAAATAAAAAAATTGTTCTATTAAATTAAAAAATACATATACTCCTACCTCAAGTGTATTGTGTATGACAAGTTGTTAAAACTCTGACAATCATTTTGAATAACCCCGTATAAAGACAATTACCTGAATCTCCTTGTGAATGAGGGAAGAACAGTTACAAGGAGAACTCATACAGCATACTTTTATTGTGCATACATTACTGGTCCTGCAGATCAACTGCTATTATTATCATCATAGTGTTATTTTATTCTGTGGACAACTTGTTATTTTAATGCATCTTGTTCCTATGTATATTTGTCAAATACCACTTCAGATGTTTGGTACCATTACCACATTTGTAAAAACTGACTCACACACAATTCTGTTTATGATCCATTATCTGTCCTCGTAACAAACTTCACATGCCTAGCACATCATAAGCTAACAGTTGCAAAACTGAAAGCACTTACTAATAGATGGACTCCTTGAATGAGTCTCCAATAAGATCATAGTTGTTGCCTGTATGCAGCAACTTGTCCACACGGTGGGCCAAGTCAATGTCCTGGAGATGGTTCCTGCATATATCCATAGCGGTTACAAAGAAAAATGTGTCCTTGGGATCCTTGATATCAAATGTTTGACCTTCTATTGCATCCATTATGTCTACTAAGATTGAACTAATAGGTCCTCCTGTAAATATTAAATTTTTTTACTATTACAACCGATTTACATGAAGATCTATAATGCATGGGGAATAGAAATTGTTATCACCCACATTTAATTTATATTACATCCAGTTTCCAAGCTTTAACATTTCATAAGCTGAATGTATAAGACTCTTTCATATATAAATTGTTTCTATTCATACCCTTTTTCATGTTTTTTCTCTTCTCATTTTTCCTTGTATTTGTGTTTTATTTGCTCTCTCTCTCTTTTTCTTTCTTTCCTTTTTCTTGTTTCTCTTCACTTCTGCGATATGACAATCCCAAGTGACTGTCAGGCTCTCTCAATTGAATTACTGAGCCATTTCTGGTGCAAAATGGCCTCTCATTGAAGATGCACACCAAGAAATGCTGCTGACTCTCACTAACCTAAAATACTACATGTCTGATGGTCATGAACATATAGCACACAGCCTTTTAAGTGACAGTTTTCTTCTGCAGCCTGAGCACTATTCAATTTAAATGCCTAATGTGGAAAAATTTTCCCCTTTTGGATGAAAAAGTTGTACATTTAACGAGATAATGTCCTGTTTGTCTGTTAAAGGTTAATCAGTAATTTGGTACAAAATACGTATATGCAGGTATGGCAAATGCCAGGTTACCTATACAAATGTTACAATGGGGAAAAACTGATGTCACTGTCACTACTAATATGTCAACCAGCCTTTGCTCCAGGAAATGGTAAAATATCATGGTACAATGACCACTGTTCCAGCTGGCTATCCCCTCACTGACTGATGAAAATATCAATAGAATCATTGCCTTGTTGCATTCAGATCAATGATTAACAGTACATGAAGTGGCAAAAGAGGAAGGTGTAAACATAAGCTTATGTTTCATCATTTTATATGAAAATATGGCCATGCAGCACCACCCCTGTTGGTTGTGCAAGACTGCTTATTCAGTATATTCACAGCTACTCTCCACATCTGGAATTTGTCTCTTCCATCCACAACTAAGGACATACCATGCTGTGATCACAAGGAGCCCAATTAATAGTGAGACTTTTACAAAATGAACCAAATAACATACAGAGAAAATACAAGGAACTAGCATGCATGGCCAGCATGACCAGTCCTAAAGGTGCCCTGGGCTGAAAATCTCCCCCATTTAGATTCCACTCATCACTGAGATCAGCAAGTAACAGGGTAGTTGGTTTTTCTTTACCATTTCATGAAATCTCATTATTCCTGCATTACATTGACCAGTCTGGTCTTCCTACATAGGCCTATTAATTAGGAGTTTTGTGATTTGTCTATCTCCACTTCATTATTTTTATTTACTAGGTGTTGTCTATTGTCTAATGGATTTTGGGCCTACTTAAAAAGGGAAATGACTTTCATTTTATATTGGTATCTGTATAATTATTTTTATATGCAGTTATTTTGTTCACATTTCTAGCTGATCATATTGGACGTTAACAGTACACATACTGTGATGAAAACTTCTTTTGGTGCCCAGTGATTGAGACTAGCCCATTTCTAAAGGGCTGAACTGAGTATGAATCTTCATGCCTCATTATGGAAACATCAGAATAGTGTTTTAAAAAATCTAACTTGACAGAAAGCATCCAAATTAAGTCATGCTTAAAGAAATAAAAGCTTATATTTACTCACTCTCCTTACAAAATGTGATAAGCAGGAAGTAATAACTTGCTAATGACGGCTGTACACCAACATGTCTGAACTCCGCCAGTGCCCTAAGTGCATAAGTCTTTATGTATGTATATGGACCCATGCTGCTAACTGATTCCAACACAGCATTCAGTGTTCCAATATTTGGTGTTATGTTTTGCTTTGACATTGCTGTCAACAGTTCCTATGAAGAAAAGTGAAAAAGAACACAATAAATGAAGGTACAGTATATTATTACACAACCACCTCCTCCAAAGAAAATTTACGCACAAATCAATTAATACAAATTTCTTGGAAGAATTTCAAGACACCTACTTTTCTTCAGATGCTCCAATTCATACATAAGTAGAAGGCCAACAACAACAAACATAAATTAATTATGCAATTTATTGTTACTATTTTTGCACTGCGCTACAAGTCGGAAGGTTGTGGGTTCGATTCCCGATGATGTCACTGGAATTTTTCATTAACATAATCCTTCCGGTCGCACTATGGCCCTTGGGTTGACTCAGCCTCTAACAGAAATGAGTACCAGGAATATTTCCTAGGGGGTAAAGGCGGCTGGTGCATAGGGCTGACAACCTTACCATCTTCATGTGCTGAATGTCTTGAAATCTGGGAGCCTCAACCTCCTGGAACCCTCTAGGCCTGTCCAGGCCTGTAATGGGATTGCTTTACCTTTTTATTGTTACTATTTTCTGACCAAATTTCTACCACTGCACATTCCCACTACACTAAATTTACCACATACAACCTTAAAGTTGTCTATCGAAAATGAACCCTAAAAATTTAAACACATTACTTTGTACAACATACAGATATGTTTAAGGCTAACTTTGATCAAATTACAAGTACAAATCTGTGTTCCCCCAACAATAAAAATAAAACACTTTCTGAAACCAAACATTAAAAAATGACACTCAAATCAACTAATAAAACATTAAATTCTATTACCCTGATTTTATTCATTCATTCCTGCTGCTTACAAACTGTCTCAAAAACCATCACATAAGACTAAGTGCTGCTGCCTGAAACTGACACAGGATATGGCTCCACAATGATGAAGATGTATGAGCTCCCTAAACTACAAAACAAACAGCAGGAAATAGAAATTAAATTGGTATTATGGTGAAGAGGTCAGCACTCCTGCTTTGCATTCAGGAAGTTGCAGCTTGCATTACTGGCTGATATGCTGATTATTCTGTGTTGATGTGGTCTTTCCAGGATCTCGTAAAGCCTTGCAGTAAATTTACATACTACCACATTTAACATCCAAATATTCTACATGGTACTCACGTTGTGTTTACATGTTTCTATGGATCACAGAACAAACGGCAAATTTTTCTTTATACAATATTAACTGCGTGGTTTTTTTTTATAACTGAGGTGCAGCATGTTTACTGTGCAGTAGGCACAGAGTCCTTATATAAAATGAATCACTTTTTGTCTTTAAAAAGTTAATTCCTCCAGCTAAAAACTAGGGTAGTATCTTAAAAGACACCAATGTCACTTCCATAGCCTTTCCTCACAAGGCTTCTCAGTCATCCTCCCATAGAATGTTATAAAACAAATTAAAACTCATTATTAAATAAACTAATACACAAGTAACCACAAACAAAACACAAGTGTAATGATACAATCCATTTACCTGAACCATCTGCCACCGTTGCTCATTTCCCTCACGAAAGTAGCAAACAATGCGGATCAGCGAATTATAAGCATCCCTGGTGGGAGGAATACCGCGCTCTTGCATTTCTTGGTACAGCTGCCATGCTCGATCAACTTGGTGGAAACGAGTCATTCCCTGCAGCAATGTGCAATATGCAGCTGAGCCTGGTGAGTCCAATGAACGGAACACACTCTCTGCCAAACCATTATCCCTTGAACAATAATGCATATCATTTGCTTGAAACACTTCACCATCAATATGAAGACAAATGCTCATTTTCAATCATTAAAATTAATAGCCTCAAAAACATGATTATGGTGACGGTACACAGCAGTCAGAGGAAATCTCCTTCACCAACATTATAACAAGTATATCTATAAATCTCCCTGAACCTATGAGTCTCTCAAAACCACTGCCTTCCTCTCACGAGACACACCATGAGGATTAGTGTCTTCTGGGACGCTACGCTGTATCGTTGGGTACACAGTTCCGGTTTTGACGGACTGTGAAAATGAAAGCACTATGACCCTTAAAAATGTCATGAACCACTTACCCAACAACACTGTGTAACATCCCAGAAGACTAGAATCTTCAGCAACACCACTATACATGACCTCAAATCTTGCAAGAATTGGTATATTCATTTTGCTAAATTTAATGCAGAACTGAAATGTAGTTCATGCACTTGTCAAGTGTTGTTGAAATATCAAGAAATACACATTATACTAAACTCACATAAAATAGTTTTCATCGCACAATATCACAAAGTGCCATAGCTTTACATTTAGTTCCCATGACAGAATCTGGCCTACCTCCCTCCCTCCCTCCAAAGTTCTAGCTCGTAAGTCTGTGATATAGCTGAACTAGGCAAAAAACATATCCACTCTTTATGGACCTCAAAGGCTGATTACTATGTTCTTAAAAGCTGGCCAATGGACCTCATCCTGAGTCAGATGAATCCAGTTCACATCCTTACACTCTATTTCCTTACAGTCCGCTTTACTATCTCCTGTACTGTCACTCAATCTAACTATAATTTGTTAATTCTCTTAGTGTTTCAGATGAACCAGACTTATGATATTCCCTACATATAAATTACACATAGTTTAGGTCATTACAAACAATCTGTCCAAGTCAGTGACTGTGTCTAAAATTCTTTAACACGCTAGCTTTTAACACTAAGGTTCTTTCAACTCCATGCCCAACATGCCCAAAGGCTCACCCCTTCTAAGCTGTCTATGACTGTTACTAACTGTATTTGAAGCTACCTTCCATATCTCAGGGTTGCATTTTCCATTCACAGCCTACAGACCTGCCAAGACATGTTGTACTGCAAGGACAAGGGACCTACTTAACATGGAAATATGGCTGTACAACAAATGATGCTTGAAGACTTAAGTCTAGAGATACAGTGATCCTGTGTATGAATGATAAATTGACATAAATGAAACTCAGATCAAAAACCAATATCATAACATACTATTAAATAAATTTAATATTGAACATACTACAGTTACAGAAGTCATGCCAGTCCCCACACTATAATACTCAAACTACATATGTCATGGGAGCCAAGACCATAGCTCAGGAATAGAAACAGAAGCAAAGAAGAGGGAAGAGGTCAAAGCAAATGGCAATACAACTATTAGGGGGCTGATCATTTAATTCCAGGACTGATTTTTTTGTGGGTGAATGAGTAGACTTAACGGCTAGTTGGTCCTGTCTCCTTCAAAGTAGTGTCCTTGTGCTTGTACGCACTTATTCCAGCCACTCACGAAAGCACTTCTGGTAGTCACTTTTTGCAATGGCCCTCAGTTGTCTTGTTGCGTTGGCTTGAATCTCCTCAATGTAATCAAATCGGCGACCTTTCATTGTTTTCTTCAGTTGCGGGAACAAGAAGAAGTTGCACGGAGCAAGGTCAGGGGAGTATGAAGGGTGTGGGAGTGACAGAATGTTGTGTTTTTCCAGAAATTCATTTGTGGTAACAGCCCTGTGGGCAGGGGCATTGTCATGGTGCAGGATCCAATTGCCGGAGTGCCACTTCTCAGGGCGATGTCTGCACACAGCATTGTGGAGGCATTGCAGGACTGTTCTGTAGAATTCCTTATTTACTGTATGTCCTCTAGGAACGTACTCATGATGAACCAGCCCATCAATGTCGAAGAACGCAATCAACATGGTCTTGACATTGGACTTCACCTGCTGCGCTTTCTTTGGCTGAGGAGATGATGCTGTTTTCCTCTGGAATGACATCTGATTTGTTTCCGGGTCATACCCATAAACCCAGCATTCGTCACCAGTGATTACCGAGGACATGAAGTTGGGATCGTTTTGGGCTCGCTCATGGAGGTCAGTGTAAACTGACATGCAATTGTCCTTCTGCTCCACCGTCAGGAGACAAGGCACAAATTTTGCTGTCACATGTCTCATTTGCAAATCTTCAGTTAGAATTTTCTGGCACATACTGAATGCAATTCTAACTTCCTCTGCAACCTCTCTGATAGATGTTGGTTGGCATGAATGATTTCTCACACACGTGCCACGGTTTCCTCAGTGTGCAAGGTGGACGGCCTGCCTGGGCGGGGGTCGTCTTCAAAGGATCGGCGTCCACTGTTGAAATGGGAATACCACTCAAATGTCTTCAATCGACTTAGGCAGGACTCTCCAAAAGCTGCTTGCAGCATTTCGTACATTTCAGCATCAGTTTTCCCCAGATGGAAACAGAAACCGATGCACACACGCTGCTGCACCTTTCCCTCCATCATGAGATGCGATGCACACTGCAGGTAGACGTTCAATGAAAGGCTTCCACAGAGCAAATGTGGGGAGATACCGACCTCTGGTTTTGCACATACACTTGCCCAGAGTGACAAATGTCCCACTCTGTTGCCACTTCACTACGTACTATAGTTTCCCAGGAAAAAAATCAGTCCCAGAATTAAATGATCAGCCCACGTATTAGTTAACATGACTTGAACAGGCAACAGGCATGGGAAGAGAGAATCAACTGTGCATATTATAATAAGTTTTCACAATATTCAAGTGCTAAAGCATGTTCAAGATAATAGCCCAGAAGAAAAATGAACTTGGTGGGTCTCTTTACTTCCATGTTTTTCGTTGTCTATCTTTACGCCAGCCTCCATGTCTAAACCAACGTTCTTCAATCAAGTCTTCTGGCAGCGTATCTTCACAGTTGTAAAAACACAGTAATTCGAGAAATGACTGCTTCGTTGATTCAGATATACCTGGTAACAAGAAGCAAACCACCAATACTATTATACCTGCTGAGCTGTTCAGTCATTACAACAGATTATAATAGCAGGCTTTTTATTCATCACATTTAAAGAAGGTGCTGGAAATGCCTTCTTTTGGCTCACAGGAGGGCATCACATGTTACCATTGTTCATGGTTCGTCCAAGTACCATAAGTTAAGTGAGCTGACAGAAAGTGATGAATGGCAGTTGTTAGATAAAATAATGGCCCTATATAACACTATCGAAAGGAATGGAAAATATACAGCAGAGCTGGATTTTATTTCCCCTGGCACCATATCTCCATAGTGGCAGCCAACAGCTGAAACCTTCCACCATGCTCATCACTTTGCTGGAAAGAAATCCAAGTGGGAATAAAAGAAATGTACTTTCAGTAAAAAACTGTACCCCATAATTCTGTTGGCTTGAAATGTTTCTCAACTGTGGGCTGATAGGTGCTTTGTGGTTGCCCAGAAAGTTGTCAACAATCACAACCTGACAGAATGGTTCCCCATTGCCACATTTTTCTTACATAATAGAAAAATACACCTACAGGAAATACCAAAATGATGGGTTTTTGTGGCACAGTCCACCAATCTGCCACCTGGAATTTGTGAAACCCTACCACAGAATTTAAGTCATTTAGTCTAACATTATATCAGTTGTTTGACATGACTTACTCTTTCCCTTCTTCTGTAACAAACGAAACACTGCAATGGCATCTGATACCAAAGCATCACCAATAACTCTCTTTAGAACATCCTCATCTACCTCAGTGTTCTCATCATACACTGGTGATGGATAAAATGCCTGAAAGAAATAAAGAAAACAAAAAAGTATACCAAATGCAATGCTACCCGACCATAACGATGATGATGATGAAACGATGATAACAATGACAATGATGATGACCATGGCCATGACCACTATGACGATGATGACAATGATGATAATGATAATGATGATGACAACAACAACAGCAATTCCCTTTCAGTGGCTCTGCTATTCTTACAGCAGCAAATGAAGCCAGCTTTCAGGTACTTACTTCACACAAGCCACATCCACAAGTCATAAAATCTCAAACCAGTTTAATGAATAATCCAAGGTAGGAGGAAATGATGGATATCCTAAGGTACACACATGCATGCATACACAATAGTACACTAGCACATATAAATCAATTACCTGTACAGGGGGGTAGGAAACTTTGTGTTGAAAAAGACCTGAGTTTTGTGCTCGGATCCACTGAGCTGCTTTCCGTCCAGATTCTTTTGACAGAGCAAATGACCTCTTCGCCACATTTGATAGGGGTGTCAAATAAGGGTCATCATGAAACTTATAATGTGAAGCTGTTGGGTCAGTCTTAACTGTGCTGGCCAATGCCTGAGTAACAACACAAAAATTGAAGAAACACTAGAGTTTCAAAAGATGGGTAGACATATTAAAAAAATAATATATAGCATAATGTACCATTTCTTGCCAGTGAAGTAGTGTCCAGTTTTATTTATACAGCAAGTTTACAAACTGCCACACTGACAACCTCCAATTCACAGCATTATGAACATCCAATAACAAACAGTTCTGCATTAAGAAACCTGTAATATTAATATCCCTTCTTCAGCATGCACAATGCATTAATTGTATAATAAAGAGACACCAAAAACTCACTGCTGTGCCTAGGGACTTCAGATGGCACTTCTGGGAGGACAAATCACTTCAAATTGCTATCAAATATTTCTGCCTCATTTCCAACTTTTATTTTTATTCTAATTATATTCTTTATGGAAAGAAAAGTAATCTTATGAGATCAACAACTTTCAACTAGCTGACCACTCTTCACAAAAACTGGTAGGTAGGTATGCATATATGTACATGTGTGTGTATTTATGTATGTATGTACATATATATGCATGTACGTATGTAGGTACATATTTATTTACATACGTATGTGTATATGTACATATGTATGTATATATGTATGTATGTACATATGTAGATGTGTAAATTAGATATTCATGTAATACAACAGTAAGTTTTGTGAGTTACACTCAAAACCATACAGGTACTTGTTTAACTTTTGTGAAGTTGTAAGATGATCCTCTCAATTTTTAGATGATAAATTTGGACAATAATTCTCAACCTATATTCATGTATATACAGAACATACTTACAGAGTGATGCCTCTTACCTTCAGTATATCTGTTGGGCCTCTACGGATCCTTTTTGGAATGATTATATCCTGACAGCTGGTTGAGGAGTAGTGTTTAATAATGTAGAGAGCAACATTTAGCTGCCCTGTGTTCTGAGATCTAATGAGAGAGAAAGGTACAGTTTACTTCAAGATGCAAGTAGTATTATAACAGCTTTCTTACAAAAAGCAACATGAAGGAAATTTAACTTGGCCATATATATACCTATACACATTCCCCATCCCCCAGAGTTATATAAGTGTAAAAGTGCTTGAAACACACTTCTCACTTACAAACAAGACACAACATTTTTATACAAGAAAGCTGGTTGGGTTCAGGAGACCTATGGTTCAAGTCCAGACAAAAGTGCTTTCTCTTGGTACTACAAGGAATTCATCTTGTATGAAATTTAGGATGTTCATTATTCTTCCACTTCTTCATAGTCTTCTTCTTAGTACAACTCTACAACTCTTGGTGCAGAGTTTTGGTCTTCTCAACCACTTCCTTCCATCTTCTTCTATCCTGGACAAGGGTCTTACAATTTGGCACTTTTAACCTCTGTATATCTTTTTTAACATCATCCTCCCAGCGTATTTTTGGTCTTCCCATTGGAATCTTTGAAATGGGTTTCCAGGAGTATATTGCTTTGACCATTCTTGTTTCTTGCATTCTTTCGATATGACCACACCATCCTAATCTTAGTGCTCTGGCGAAGTTTATTATTTTCTTATGTTTTATTAGTTTATCCAATTCGTGATTAGTTTTTATTCGCCAGGATCCATTTTCATAGGTTGGGCCAATATTTTCCTCAAAACTTTCCTTTCAAAAACCATTAATCTATTGATTGTTGTTTCTTTCAATATCCATGTTTCGCATGCATATGTGACTACTGGTCTAATTACTGAGAAGTATAATTTCAGTTTTGCCATTTTAGATATGAGCTTGCTTTGAAATATTTTTTATTTGCAAAGAAAGCTTTATTTCCTAGGGCAATTCTTTCTTTTGTTTCCTCTTCTATTGAATTGTCTGTGTTGACAGTTGACCCAAGATATTTAAATGATTTAACTTGTTCGATTTCTTTGTTTTCAATATTTATGGGTCTTAACTGGTCTTGACTCCTGGAAAATTTCAGATATTTTGTTTTGTGTGCATTTATTGTTAGGCCATATTTTAGGGATTCATTTTTTAATTTTACGATTGTGTCTATCATTGCATTGTTGTTCTAGCAGTTATTAAAATATCATCTGCATAAGCTGTGCATTGCCTTAGTCTGGTGGAGATGTTTCCTCTCAATTCCATTTTCTTTAATATAGAGTCCATGGCAATACTAAAGAGTGTAGCTGATAAGGGGTCTCCCTGTTTTACCCCTGTTTGGACCTCAAATTTTCCAGTGTTTATTTTTACTATTGCGCTTGTTCCCAAAAGTGTTAATACTATTAATTTTATTAACTTGGATGGGATATTATATTCATTTAGGCTGTCTATTACTTTATTTCTGTTGACAGAGTCAAAAGCTTGTGGATAATCAACAAAAATATCATGGAGATCTATATTATGTTTATGGCATTTTTCAAATGTTTGGCGTATAATGAATATATTGTCTAAAGTTGATCTATTTGGTCTAAATCCTGCCTGTTCTTCACTCAGTGTAGATTCCACAACTTTGGAGAATCTGTTGTTCAGAAGAATTGTAAATATCTTGTATGCAATGTTAAGTAACGTGATTGGTCTGTAGTTGGAACATAATGCTCAGTCACCTTTTTTGTATATTGGACAGATTATCCCTTGCATCCATTCTATTGGTAGTTGCTCTTTATTCTAGATTAGCAATATTAATTTATACATTCTATGTTTTAGTATATATCCTCCATACTTGATTAGTTCCACGGGTATATTGTCTGTACCTGGAGCTTTATTCTCTTTTAATTTCATTATTATGTCACTTACTTCTTTATAAGTTGGCTGTTCTATCTCTATCTCATTCTCTTTGAATCTTTCTTCTTGAGTTTGATTGGCAATCTTCTTATCCATTTTCATAAGATCTGCAAAATATTGTTTCCATCTATCCAGGACTTCTTGCTTATCTAGGAAGTGTGTCATCCCCGTTGTGTGTGTGAAACTAGGAAAAGGTATGTAGTCAAACACAACTTAATCACTGAGGTGTATTTAATGACTGTGATGGAAAC
>Ga0136643_10014276_pt1 | contig 11909 bp, 5 predicted proteins | sample TergutLab28metaG_FD_96883 | JGI IMG/M metagenome (GOLD analysis project Ga0136643, IMG submission 96883) | Labiotermes labralis P1 segment gut microbial communities from Petit-Saut dam, French Guiana - Lab288 P1 (version 3) (version 3) | ecosystem: Host-associated > Arthropoda: Insects >...
GCTGAGTGGACCCCGTTCCAGACCCACTACTACTCAGAAAATCTGGTAGCGCCGGGGATCGAACCCGGGACCTCTGCATCTGTAGCCAGAAACTCTGACCACTAGACCACAGAGGCGGTCAACCAGATGTAACAATAATAATTTTGTTAATAATTTCAATCAGCTCAACATGTTTCGGGCGATAACTTCGCCCATCCTCAGGAGCACTAGACTGTGTTTACAGATTGATGCACTACGCCATTCCAAATTTTCGTTATTTAATGCGCGCGCTGCCTGCTGGTCACCAGCAGGCAGCGTCGTCGGTGTATTATACCACAAGCTGTAAACACGGTCTAGTGCTTCTGAGAATGGGCGAAATTATCGCCCGAAACATGTTGAGCTGATTGAAATTATTAACAAATTTATTATCGATGCATTTAGTTGGTTTTTTTATATTATTGTATTAATGATGCACGATCACACAAACATTAAAATCTGTGGATGTCCGCAGACAGAGCTGTACCACAAGTGGCTTGCTTCTCTACTGGATTCCAGCAATTCCCGCAAAGCCAGGCATTCTAAGTACTTGTCAGACCACATTTTGATATTAATACGCAAACTAAAATGGTGTAACTTAATTCGTAACTCGTGTTCCCTGAATATAGCAGGATGAAATGTGAAGCAACCATAAAGCTGGTTTCACCAAGCGTTTTACGCAGGCAAACTGGCAGCTCCCGGGCACAGCTCTTTCATATTACATGCCTGGAGGGAATGTAACACAACGCCGGAGATCTGCAGCCCGCAGCACTGTGGAAATAACGAAGCAGACAAAATTGCCGACAAATTCTGCGCTTTAATTTTGCCTGTAGGTGAGTCTTCAGATAACAGAGATTGCTTCAGTCAGGTAAGGGAGGTTAAGTTGGAGAGATGAGACGCAGAACATCATGAAGAAGAAGTTTACTTGGCATTAATACGAGAGGGGGTAGTGGGGTGACGGCCGTACGCTGTTCTGGTACGTGCCCTTCACCAAGCATGGCTAGGCCAATGGAGTGGGGCACAAAATTTGATGCAGTGGGAGAAGAACGCACACCGGGAAGAAAAGAAATGCACACAAAATTTTGAATTGGAAACCTTAACAGGAAACACCACTTGGAAGACATACGTTTGTACCAGACGGAAGTATTATGATGGTTTTTAGAGTATCATACACGTTAGGCATATGGGCTGGTGTTGGCCTGAGAGAACACGGGATGATACGTGTTCCATATGACGGAGGAACAGTTCTTGAGCAGATGCGAAGCGATTAGCTTCCGTGGTGTTAGTGACGGAAAGTGAGTGACCTTTGGCCTAATCTCGCTATCAGCTTGCAGCACTTCCTTGGTACTCGGTCCGGGCTTCAAGACAGGAACACTCCTCTGCCTCCATAGGGACCCGATTTTGGGCAGTTCAAGCCAATATTCACAGATTCACAACATGCAGCTGTGTAATTCGTCTTGATCCTATAGGTTAGGACGCTGACCACCAAAAATACGTAAAACATACGAACGGTGCCTTGTTGCTTTGAAGAGACAAGACGTACAGCATAGACGAAATGGGCTGTATCTCACGAGCCAGGTTACGCACTCAGCTGCTACAGGAAGTAACTCACGAGCCAGTTTAGGCACTCAGCAGCTACATGCAGTATCTCATGAGCCAGGTTACGCACTCAGTTGCAACGGGCAGTATCTCACGAGCCAGGTTACGCAATCAGCTGCTACAGGCAGTATCTCACGAGCCAGGTTACGCACTCAGCTGCTACAGACAGCATCTCACGAGCCAGGTTACGTACTCAGATGCAACGGGCAGTATCTCACGAGCCAGGTTACGCACTCAGCTACAATAGGCAGCTCAACCGGAAGGATGTGGCTTGTATGTCAGAGGCCTCCGGTTCGAATCTCAGTTGTGACAACCATCCTGGCAGAGATTTACTGTAGTCTTTCCCAGTCCCTTCAGACAAGTACGAAGAAAGCACATTAAAAATCACTTCCACATCCTTTCCAATTCATTACTCACCATCGTCCCATCACATAACGCTACGCAGTCTGACTTGCTACCAGCGTCGTTAAGCAATCTAGGGGCCGCAACAGCAACACCACAAGCTGCTAACTGCACCCAGACGCTGCAGACCATCTTCCTTCCACCCTGCGGCAGCCTTCTACAAAGGTCGTCGTTACCCACAGTTCATAACCACCACACTATCTCACTCTCCGAAGCTGTAACAACGTCACTCGTGTTCCTAATAATTAATCAATCTATGAACTGACAAAGCCAGTAATCAGGCACACGGTTCGGAATAAAGCTGGATTAATATTCATTACTGTCGACATGTCTGCAGTAACAGCTCCTAACCACAGACCCAGGTCGATCGAACAAGGTGGCCAGCCTACAGCGGACGTGCTGCGTGTTTTCACGAGCAATTGTTATTTACTTTAGTAAGCGTGTTATATCGAACCTTTCACTACGTCCAGTTGATCCACAGACATTTTATTAAATTTGACATCTATTTATTTCGTAACGCACTCATAAGCATTACATTGTATATTTCGTATATTTTGTATTTCTGTATCACTGTTTATACGGCTAAATGTTTTGTATGCTTCTGTTTAATTTTGTAAATTATGTATTCTTATTGTTATGAGTATGTATTCTTATTGTTATGTATGTTCGGTTCTGTGTATACTGTTTCACTGTGTCGTTCTGTGTATTGTTTGTGTGTAAATGTGTACTGTACTGCTGCCACCGGGTGTCAACCCATTTGCAGTTAACAAATATATATATCAAACGTCGAAAGACCGGACGAATACTGAACAATAAAACTGAACTGACGTGAAGCGATCTAATTTGAGGTTAGTCTGCAATCCATGAGGAAGTAACAAAAACCAGGGCAAACTGCAGTCAGAATACCCAGTGTATGGGCAGAGATATTAAGTCAGGAACCTCGAATACTAACTACAAATATGACCACTTTATTGCAACATCAGCAGAGTACTCGAACCCCGAAACCACGCCCTGTTACATCGGCCCTGACACAAATGTAGTTACATGTCCTGTCTCCCGTAAGAGACAGCCATGCCCACTGTATCTGGAACGGCTGACGGTACACGCAACACGCAATGCAGCTTCATTTACCGCTTAGTTACACTTGCAAACTGCTGCACTCTGAAACATCGCCTATCAACTGGGCAACCCTGTGCGTCGACGTGACAAGGGGCATTCAATCGTGAAAGGGAATACACTGAAGGGCTTCCGGAGGGAATGAAGAGAAAATGCAATTCCTTTTCACCGACGTATTTCACTCCCCCCAAGACACTCATCTGACACTCTTGACACTCTGCCACACAGTGCTGACACTTCCTTATTCCAGCGCCGGCCGTCTAACAACGCTGTGCCCAGACAATTGCACAAATTACAAACCCAAGTATGGGACCGTCGCTCTGCTTGCTACATTCCTACACTGAAGGTAAGAAGTCCGGAAGTCGAGAGTAATCTTAATCACAAGTACCGGTACTGACGGCAGGTCTCATGTACTGTGACAATGCGTGCTGTCATCACTGCTTATCAATGTTTCAGAGAAAACTGCGTCTTCTCTTTCTTCTTCCTCTTCTTCTACTCCTCCCCTCCCCCTCCGTCTTTTCCCCTCCTTTTTCTTCTTCTCCTCCATCTCCTCCTCCTCCGTCGTCTTATCCCCTTTTTTCTTCTTCTCCTCCTCCTCCCCTCCAATTCTCCTTCTCCCCCTCACCATTCACCTTTTTCTTCTTCTCCTCACCACTCTTCTCCTCCTACTACTTTTCCTCCTCCTCCTCCTCCCGGCATGCCAGTACCCACACAAGAACACACAAACATCTCACCTCTCTGTCAGCGACCTACACCTCCACGCGCCCACAACTTTTCCCCTGGTCTGTAACGTACATGGAAGACGCCGCTTACATCTGCCATGTACTTTACGGGAATTTGTTTATTTGACGCACAGACAGACAGACAGCTTCATAAAAACATCCTGTCGCGATACCAAAGTACGTGTTAGGTTTGCATGACAGAAATACAGTACAATAAACCGTAGGCTAACGGTGACGTGCTGTCCTTACGTCGATCACATTTCTCGTTGCGTGTGAGTACCGGTACTTTACGTACGGACGTGTCACGCGCTACCATGGGCCGTACGTCTGTCTACACCGCAGGGCACTATTTTACCCACTGCACCTTTCCGAAATGTGAACCGCTGTCAACTTCGCAACAGATACCGACAGTCAATCAGTAACGGCAAATATAAATGTTCATTTATCGGCCACATAAAACCTACAGGCCACTGGCAAGCACCCCCTCTCTCTCGCTGCAGTAAACCCGAACCACTAATGTCCCAGTTATCGCTTCCAATAAACTCTGACATATAATGCCGCTGTGTAAGCCGCGGTTTCTCGCACAAAATTCTAGCATCAGACGATCAGAACCGGACTGCCGCAATTCCTGTATACTATTAGCAAAAGGTGCACAAGAACACTGCACGATACTGAACGTGTGTCCGACCGGGTGTGCCAGCTGCGATGTTATTAAAATAGTTCGTACTAGATTCGCTACTGCAGTCCACGCTAAAATGTAATGTGTCAGTCTCACATGTCGCACGATTCATACAGAACCCAAAGACACATCATCGTAGTCGTCGTCATCATCATCATCATCATCATCACCATCTGTCCCAAAACGGCATTATCCCGATGCCCTGAAGTAATTCCTACACCACACCATGTCTGAGAACCAAAACACAAATGTCACTGCTTAACAGCCTGCAGCGCTATAAAGGCACAAACAGCTGCATCTCGGTACAGCCAGAGAAATCTCAGGCTCTGCTGAACAAGGTGCACCTTCACAGAAATGATCGTTTCGAACGCATGTTACTTACCGTCAGTATCACTGTCACTACGCATATCGACCGACGCTTGATGCCACAAGCACCCCTGCGCGACATTTTCAAATCGAATTTTTCACACTTCAAGTTACAGTGGGTCACAATGACAGTTACCCTTCGCCTCGCTAATTGCCGTTTTCAGGCGCGTTCGCAAAAGTGCGGTAGGTAACTATAAGCTTCGTCATGTCCGTCCGTTCGCGTGAACAACTCGGGTACCACTGGACGGATTTTCGTGAAATTTGATACGAGTGTTTTTCGACAATCTATCGAGTAACATCTGACAAGACTAACGGGCACTTTACATGAAGACCAATATACATTTATGATAATATCTCGCTTAATTCTTCTTAGTATGAGAAATAGTTTACACAAATTTGCAGAGAAAATCAAATCACAAATTTTGTGTTCAACAACTTTTTTTCCTAAAATCGTGCCGTTTATGAGACAATGTGGAAAAATATTGTACAGCCGGACAGGTCACAGATAACATTAAGGTGCATGATCATTGCATGCTGGACACCTAACGCTACAAACACACACTCTGAATATATAATACTTATTGCTTTTCCACTGCAACAATGGTTGCACGAACATCCCTCAATGCAACGTCACAAGTGCATTGCCATTGCTTTGTTGTTGTAATCAAGACGGTGTAACATAAATAAATGTTTCACATTCTGTAGTCATGAGCGGTAGGCAGAATGGCGCCCATTTACGAAGTCGCACGGTCGCCACATTCACAGATCCGACACAGCAGCGTCAAAACCGACCCGCAGAAGTCCTGGGCGTCTCCGTGCGTCATGTCCGTGGCACGTCAGCCAATTTCGTACAAATAAGAACCGAAAAGTAAATACTTATCCACTTCATTCATGTGACGTCAGAAATCGGCCCACCAAACCAACACACGACCCCAGTAAAGACGAAGCGCAGACTGCTTTATTTAAAGACCCAGTTCGTACCGCGCAGTGAACACATTTCAACTCGGTTATAAAAACCAATCAGTTTATGGTGTAAGTGGCACAAGTCGCTGTTTGTTCTCAGATAAATACAAAACACATAAATACAGTGTGGGCGGAGCATACGATCCTCGAATGTGAAACCTGCTGATGCATCACGTGACCAGTAGGCTGTAAAAGGTTAATGTAGGTTTTTGCTGGCATTTCACAGTGACAAACTGTACTGAATGCGATGCAAATTTTATGTTGTTATTTGATTAGGGGCCAGGACTCGGTTCTGAAGTTCTGCACAGTGCCACTCAGCTAGACTGTGCGTCCCTCAGCTCAGAATGACAAACTCGTCCAGCCTTAGTAACGCTCTTCAATCGTCAGTTCATAGACACGTGTTTCTGTCCTCAATGGACCGCAGTCTAATTCTTCAACAGCACAATTAAGCGAAATACTTACAAACATTCACACGACATTCATGGAGCAGACGATTCCTTCAGAAGCTAATGGTTTCTCAGCTATTCAAAAGAGTCCCCCCTTTTTTAAGAAGCTGGACGTTCCATTGCAGGGTTCACAAGAGCCCCCCTATTGCTGCTATTCTCCGCCACGCCTTCCCGTGCATTTCCTTAAGACCCCTTTTAATATTATTCCCCCACTTTCGACCAGGTCTTCAAAACGGTTTCCTTAGTTCCAGCATTCTCAGCAGATATGAGTTCTGGCGATGGGGGAGACGGTATATAGGCTAGGCTACAGGTTGGACAAACAAAGAGACTTGGTTCAGTACTCTACAGAGGCACGAGGTCTTTCTGGCGTGTAAACCGTCCAAACCGGCTCTGCGGCTAACCCAGCATCCTACTGAATAGGCAACGCGGGTTCTTTCCCAGCGGTTGGAGTCTAATAATCTACTGTCTCGTTTGTGGAAGTCGAATAAAATACCAAATATTTCCGTACACAAGCCTGTGTCCGCTTACACCGAGTGTTCAGCAATTCACAGTGTTTATGTCTAGGTGTACAAACAAAAATTTTAAACATGCTGTACGTCAATTAACAACACGTATTTCCCAATATTAAAATATCTCACCAAGTCTCATAAACCATACATCGTTCCAAATGTTATAATCACTTCCTGCCTTGTCTTCTCTGTAACTTTCAGCTATTTTGTTATTTTTCATTCTGTTATGCAAATCATCATCAAATTTCACAGTTCGTCTGCATCATTATTACATTCAATGAACTATTTCACACGCCCTTATTATCAGCATAAAACTTTAACAATTCAAACCTATCCCGCCTAGTTATGCCCACAATTAAACGTATTCTCCTTGTGTCAATAAATTCAAGATACTTATGGCAGTTTTGAAGAACCGAACATAATACTGTCGCTCCTCCACACAACTAGCGCTAGATACCGACCAGCTAGGGCAAAACGAACTAACTCAATGAAGCCGCAGCAAGCCCAAATCGCTGTCACACATTTTAGGTTCTAGCAGTCACTGGACCCAAAGTAAGTGAGCTACAGTCTTAAACAGACATACATAAAATCTGTAGTTTTATGAGTTTTGTCAGGAAATTGGACATTATTGAAGTCACTAGGCTAATACTTGTATGAATAAGTGACTACCCATTTGAGAAGGTTTTCAAATAGAAATAGGTGGAAGTAAAACAACAAAGAGGGGTGAGATAGATATTAATGAAACTAGCAGCAGGAAACATACCCACATTAGTGACGTCCCAAACTGCCGTAAGTCCGTGTATATGCCGAATCGCTATACGGCAGTAACAAGTTAGCAGCTTGGATTTTACTGAGGGAGGCACAGAAATTACACGTTTCTGAGAATAGGGTGCTCTGGGAAATACTGACACCTGCGACGAACAAGGCGAGTCATAAGTCAGGTGGGAGAATACATGTACACGAGAAATTCCGTCATTTGCAGGTCCATAGGTAAGCGGCATTGCTGCCAGTATTCGGTAGACGTGGAATACACGCAGTGCTTTGTTGGGGAAAGGTTCATTTGGAAAACCAAGAAAGAGATAGGTGGTCAAAATGGATATACGTTTCGAAAACGACGGTGGTTCCTGGACTATTTCCTCTTGCTATCCAACAGCAGGCTTTGCCAATAACGGGGATCAAAACTTGGTGGGTTTTGATACCAAGGTCACTCAAGCGGACAGCTGACTGGTTAAAACATACACAATTCTTTGAACTTAATTCCACGCAGTTAGCAATTACGCTTCATTCATGCACAATGTCCGATATGGCACGGTTCGTACAGGAATACACGACCGTTTGGCTGCGAGCTCTTTGATGTCGTTCCATTAGCGCGCGCACAAACGCACTCACACTCACACACACACACACATACACAGAGTCCGAACAAGAGAATAACTTCCTGTTGTACGACACGTAATGAACCCTTCCGGTTCCTACAAGAGCACAGCGAAGCTGCAGAGGCACACTGGGTACATCAGCGCAACGCGTCACTGAAACACACCGCATCGGATCACATTCAATAAGAACAGTCTGAATGGAAGCGGCGATCAGCAGCACGAACCGATACATTACCTGTAATCCTTCTAATGACAAACTTGTGACAAAATACTTCTCTCTGACTGAAACTTTTGTATGTATTCTTGCTTGCACTGGTTCAAAAAAAAACTGAGCATTAACCTGCAATAAATGGTCGAACGATGCCTTCAGCAAACGCCGACAAACACGAAGGTATCTGTAATTAAGATATCTGTTATTAAGGTATCTGTAACTAAGATATATGTAATTAAGATATTTGTGATTCAGATATCCGTAACTAAGATATCTGTGATTAAGATATATGTAACTAAGATATCTGTAACTAAGATATATGCGATTAAGATATCCGTAACTAAGATATCTGTAATTAAGATTTTTATTCCCGTAATTTCCTGGCCAACGGAACTACATCCTTATTCAAAAGCAGCAGCAAACGGTGTGCTGTGCGTTACGTGCTACAATGTGACAAAGACTAGCGGACTGTATAATTCTGATAGAGTGAGAAGGATATGCTACTTGAACACGAGAACAATGGAGCATATCGGTAGCCTACTGACAATTCGTAGCTACATAAAATGACTGCCAAAACTGCTGTCCTGCTGCGAAACAAGTGTCACTGTAATGAAGACAAATCGCGGCCAGACCATGTTATAGGTGACTGCTAGGGCGGCTGGTTAGGATGGCACAGTGTTCAAGGCATTTATAGGGCGACTGGTTATGAAGAAGCCGAAGGCACAGTGGTGAAGGCTATCTATCTATCTATCTATCTATCCATCCATCCATCCATCCATCCATCCATCTATCCATCCATCCATCCATCCATCCATCCATCCAACTCACTCACTACATGGAACAGAGCCCTTCCTGAGAAGCTAACAGATCCAAAGCTAGTCAAGTAATCCCCTGCACCGTGTGGAACCCGAGGCTTATTACTGCATTCACAAGCGCCCGCCACTTGATCCCGTTCTGAGCCAGATCAATCCAGTGCATGCCCCATTCCACTACTTCAAGATCCATTTAATATTATTCTCCCATCTTCGCCTAGGTAAAAGCTATCTAAAGACAAAATAAGTTCTCATTCTATATAATACGCAGTAAAGGAACTGTACTGAGAGAAGCTCCTGTCGGTACAGGCCTACCAATTAATAACTTTCAAGTGCTTACTGATGCTGGGCGGAATAAAGATTGAGAAGCACTAAAGTTCGGAAGTTCTAAGTTACTAACGGCAAACTTCTGAGGATCTAACAAATACCGCCAAGCCTTTCGCCTTTCATAAAGACATAACTTCACAAGATGTCACGCTGATCACATCTCGGCATTCATAAACACGCCGCGCTATGGCAGCCCTGGCATCGCAACTACTCACAGCAGCCAATCTTTCTACCAGAAATCGCGCCATAGGACTGTAATTGTGTCCGTGTGTCCGGACAAGCACAGCCGTACCAACGGAAATTAACATGCGGTACTGCAGCTCCGTCGTTCCTTACATTGCATATCAAGCAACATCAAACAGAAGACTGACTTACGTTCCGGATGAACCTGCTGCCTCCTGAAGATGAAGGCAGCAGGCTCCTTCGAAGCGTCGGCAAGTGTACACCAAGGTACACGACGTAATGCCCTACAGCACAGTTATCTCCACCTACAACAGTTATCTCCGCCTATAACACAGAAATCTTCACATAAAACACAACAATCTTCACCCATAACACGGTAATCACCACCTATAAAACAGTAATCTTCATATAGATCACAATAATCTCCACCTATAACACGGTAATCTCCACGTTTAACACAGTAATCTCCATCTATATACAGCAATCTCCACCCGTAACACAGTAATCTTCACCTGTAACACAGTAATATCCACCTATAACACAGTAATCTTCACATCGAACACAGTAATCTCCACCTGTTGCACGTAATCTTCGCGTATAACACAGTAATCTGAACTCATAACACAGTACTCTCCACTTATAACACAGTAATCTCCACCTAGAACACAGTACTTTTCATATCGAACACAGTAATCTTCACATCGAACACAGTAATCTCCACCTATAACACAGTAATCTCCACCTAGAAAACAGTTACCACCACAGCCCCTTCCGCAAGAACTTCAAATCTGGCGCGCTCAAGCAACTGTGTAATCCTCTCAGAGATTTAAAATCAAACAGGTGCACTTCAAACAGCCACTACATACCCGCAGCTCGACACAGCGCATTCACGTACCACTTCAATCTACTTTCCGTACTTCTGTGCAGAATCATGACATGGTGTGACCAGAAAGAGTAATGCACAAAAATGTGTATTTCCCACGTAAGCCTTAACGCGATGTGTGATTAGCATGCCACGTGGTAGAAACGGAATTATGCAAGATGTTATAATCCACAAAGGGTCAGAGTTCAATGTCATTATGTTTCTATGCAAACATAAACACTGTTATGACATAATGCAATCACCACGTATAATCATCATGCGAGACGCACAAGAACGCCAAGGTCACAGCTAACAAATATCTCGGATTACATGGGGCAGTAAAATGACACGAACAGGTAGGAGATGTAGCAGTTCCATGAGCAGCACCCCAAGAGGGGGATTTCACTTACATCAAGAGGCTCGGAAAACGAGGAAGATAAACACTGACGTCAATAATCCTAAGGCAAGACCGTTAGATCAGAAAGTGAATCTATGAGATGGAACACTCCCAAAATTGAGATCACCGGCTGTAGGTGCGGCAGAAGAGCGAGATAACAGGAAACGGGAACTGCATCACATAACATAATATCCTCACACGACATATTACAGGCACGGAACATGTGAGGGTTGCAACACTAAGTGGGCAGGCAGTCAACTTAACAGAACACATCCCGTTGTGTCTTCGGGAAATACCCCAAAAAATGTTGGTCTGACACAACTGCCTTTTTATTTAAAGGCTACATGTTTCGGTATAGATATCGACCAGCATCACTTAAAAAACACACACTCGATAAAAGCCAGGTAAAAATGCAATATACAAAGCATCATCATGTTTATGTGGGATTCCCACAGTCTCACAGCATTTTGTTTTCCGAAAAATTCTAAAATTATACACGATCGAAGGTGCATATTTTGGTAGACAGATAAAGCATATTCCGAAATTATTCAAGAACATTAATCTGCAATAAAGAATTAACACAGAATATACATTGGAAAAATTATTAAATCTAAAGCAGGGGATAAACACCAATAAATTTTTTAAAACAGTGGCAACTACCAATTAACATGACATGCTGTTCAATAAGATATAAAGAATATTTCCGTGATTTCAAACACGCAAATGGCAAATTTAAATTTACGCAAAATTTGTTACACTACGAACAATCTATTTGTTCTACAGAGAGTATCATAAGAGGTATTTCAAAGAGTAAAAGAAAAAAAAAAAAAAAAAAAAAGAAAAAAAAAAAAACAAAAAAAAAAAAAAAAAAAAAAAAAAAAAAAAAAAAAAAAAAAAAAAAAAAAAAAAAAAAAAAAAAAATAA
>Ga0136643_10014277_pt1 | contig 11908 bp, 6 predicted proteins | sample TergutLab28metaG_FD_96883 | JGI IMG/M metagenome (GOLD analysis project Ga0136643, IMG submission 96883) | Labiotermes labralis P1 segment gut microbial communities from Petit-Saut dam, French Guiana - Lab288 P1 (version 3) (version 3) | ecosystem: Host-associated > Arthropoda: Insects >...
GAACATTTTTATATTGTTGACAGCTACATATCTCTCTATGCAGCAGAGTCCTTCCTGAGACGCCAACATGTCCTTAGTTATTCAAGAAATTCCCCACATTTTATGTAACCCGAAGTGTCTGTTACCGCATTCACAAGTGCCGCCACCCGTCTCTATCCTGTGCAGCTACATCTAAGCCAACAATAATAAGAAGGGAACATACTTTTGCATTTCCATGCCAACAATGGTTATACAACTGTGCAACAATGTACAATTGTATGTGCACTATCTCACTGAAGGAAATACAAACATTAGCAAATACAGTATGTTTTCACATATATTAAGTGCTTCTCACAAACATGTAAAAATACACAGTAAAGAGAGCTGCAGATAGTTTTTGTCACCACAGCATTGTACATAAATGTCCCACACTGCACACCAGATTACTACTGTAATGGTGTCTTCTATTACATGACTGTCACGCAGCATCCACTACACTTGGCTTATAGGAACAATCATTGATTGTTGAACACTGGAGAGCTGTAGGAGGCTGGTTATAACAACAGTCCATGTCCACAATAACAACAAAAGGTTTTATGCCGTTTATGAAAGTAATAAGTGTTTACTTTGGGAACCATATGAAACATGCAAGTACAATGTGTAGCATAAACAGTGTTTCTCTTGCAGCGTTGTACAAGGTGGCACATCAGTTACCACTGGTATTTAAACAGTTAAAAATACCCTCTCCATCCATCCATAAACATACAATTCAGAAACCTATGAAGGGATATGTGTGAACTTTTTTTTTTTGTTAAGTTCCATAACACTGTGAAGCCATCTTCATGTTTGCACTGTGCATCATCAACATAATATTTTATTGTCCAATTTATGCACAAATATAAAATTCAAAGATACGATTCAAATTATAAAATATTTAAATGTACTCAAACATGTTTCAGATCACAGACAATCTATCATCAGGTAACCTTGTACAGTACTTTGTTAAAATTACAAGAACGGTTCTGTTGTGTCCGTTGACGTGGTCGGTGAACTACATACACAATCGGGGTTACAATACGCTGCCATAACGCCGACCATGTCCATGTCAACGGACATGAGAGAACCATTCTTGTAATTTTAGCCAAGTACTGTACAAGGCTCCCTGATGATGGATCCTTTGTGATCCAAAACATGTTGCGGAGTTCTTTTAAATATTTTATAATTTTAATTGTATCTATGAATTATATATTTGTGCGTAAGTTGGACAATAAAATATTTAACTGTGAAGCCACTTGACATTTCATTTATATGAGACAGTTTAATGACCACTTTATGTGAAGACTTAAAGGCATTTATCATGCATCAAAAGTCAGACTCACTTAAGAGTAAAAAAAGTGGAAGTTTTTTGCACAAAATTTGCAGAGAAGATGGTGTCTTCATGAGCTTCTGATAACCAAATTCTTCACATTTCTCAACAAGGCAACATTACACAAATTTTTCACATAATATGAACATGACCAAATTCTGGACAAATATCAGTGTTCACTGCAAGACCCATGGCATCTTGTGTAATGGGACCATATTCACTGCCACCAAACATACATTACTTGAGTGTCCTATTCCACATTTACTTTATTTTACGCAGCATCCTTGGCACTAACTTCTCCAGTGTAGTTAATGTTACACATATGTTGAGCAATATTCTGGTCACTAAAATTCACCACCACTAGTTTACCTCATCAACACAGTTTATTTACATAAATAAGCAGACTGAAACCAACATTCGTAGGACCATGCATTGTAATACATTTCAATAGTGAAACCAACCAGATGCACCAACGTCTCAAATTTATTTTATTTGGAGTAACACTCTACATGTTTTGGACGGTCTTTCCATCCATGATCAGGAGTTCTAGCAAGCAGTCGCAGTATCTGTTCGACATATGCCTGTTGCCGTATGTACGGTCTTGAACTCCTGATGATGGACAGAAAGACTGTCCGAAACATGTAGAGTGTTACTCCAAATAAAATAAATTTGAGACTTTGGTGCATCTAGTTGGTTTTACTATAGAAACACAGACTGTAATTAGAATGAAAACATAACTCCAATGTCAGGCCTTGTATTTTGAAAAAAAATTTTTGTATTCTGTGATTAAGTTTTCTTATTCTTCCCACATTAGCTGCCTCCAGTGTACACTGAACATACTACAACCCATGTACAATGCTGCAGAATATAACTTCTGTACTGAGTATTCTGGTGTTCTGGATCATTATGCTGGTACTGTTCCAACTGCTACTGTATGTACATAATGTTTTCTTGACTTTTGGATTCATAGATTGCAAATAAACTCAAAACTGATTCCTCAGGTTTCAATGGACTGTAAACAGCTTCATCTTCAAATATCAACGAGTCCCAGAAACAGATCCTTGACCAATGAAGATGAAGGAAGTATATTCCTTCGAAACGCTGGGACATAATAACCCTTCCACTCGCTGTCACAACCTAGAAGCCCTGAATCCTTAACATCAAAGCTACTGAAATTTAAAACTTCACAGTAAGAGTTCAATTTGACTTCAGACACTGTACACAGTCCACAGGTAACACTGCCTCATGTCACTGCAAGCCACATGACCTTTATATATAGTGCTTAAATGTTGACACAAACGTTATTCAAACACAATGATAGTGGCTACTCGCATAACTACCATATTTGGTCCAAATGAAGAAACTATCTCTCTAAAAGCGCTCACTTCTTCACCACAGCTTATGCTTTATTGAAAGTGGGGGGGGGGGTTCCTGTGTTCAGTGCATTCAATCTCAGGTACAATAATTTTCAGTGTCTTTATACAGTTTATAGTTTCAGTTGCCCAAACTTGGTCAAATAATAAATAACTGAAATTTCACATGTTCAACCCTATCACATTTACAAATGTATTAGTTAAAATAAGGTGGCGTAACTATACAAACTTGGATAACGTTTTTCATTTCTCTTCAATTTTGACAACCATGTGAGAATTAGCTTACACAACTCTGGCTATGCCATTTTCATTGCCAACAGTGCAATGGAAAGTTATGGCAAACACAGATTGTTCGCACAGCACAAAAATTCAGCTGAGAAGTTAAACCTATGACGCTGGTTTCCACTGCCTCATCATTTGGGAGAAGAGAGAGAACACAGTTGAGCAGAAGTCTGTATGCTTACATAAACCTGTCAAACCATAACAAATACACCCAGCCCTTCTTTTACCACCTCTCTGCTTTAACGCCCCTTGCAAATTTACACCATTTCTTAATTTGCACTCTCTCATTTTTTTATTTAATGCCCTTTGCCTGGTTTAAGGGTTACGTGTACTGGTTGTCATGACAGTCACTAACATAAGAAAACTGGCCACTTAGGGTAACTGGCAGTTGAAAATCACAGTAATACTTTTTATTTCAAAACAAAGGTCTTCCTATTGCAGTAACATGAATAATGATCCAGTATATATGGCATTAACAAAAGGCCTCATGTTTCAACTAATTACTGGACCCTGTTCCCATAGTGACTCATCTTGGCAAATGATGATATCTGGAAACCAGGTTGCATTAATTTCTACTTACAGAAGTCTTTGAAGGATTTAAAAAAGTACATCAAGAGTCATGCTAATATTCTACTATTAAGTTTTACTTTCAAGATACTGCAGTAGGCAGAAGGTTGGGGTGTTTCCTCTTTAGTTGGCACAGTGAGAGCCTCTCACAGACCTCTGTCTGCACAAAATCGCTGGCTACTTCCATGTGCAGTTGTGTTTCTGCACACTGAGGGATTGTAACTTATTCTGCACAAACTCCTAGAGTTTTCAGTCCCATGAAATGGTTTATACGTGTAGGAATTTAACAGCGTCAAAACAGAGCAGTGAACTTATTAGTAGTTTCAGGAAATGAAGCAGTCTCAACGTACGGAGCAACAACTGCTGTATTTATATACTGCTCAGTTTCATGTATATTTATTATATCCAACCAGTTTCTTGTGCAGTTGCTAGCAACATAGGCCAGCCTCTATTTTTTTTTGTACTATTATACCTCCGTTAACATCACTAACTGTCTATCACTTTTCTTGCAACCTACCTAAGTGTACACAAAATAAATATATATATATATTTTTTTTTGTTCTAGCACCTTCTCAATCCCGTCCATATGACAATGTTACAACAATAATACCACATCTTTGGCACCCGTGTCCAGTCACTGTGTCACCTTTACATTCATTCGATGAATAATCAATAAGCGGCCTTTATACAATGTTCAATGCATGCATGCATGCATGCATTTACAAACTTTTTATCCAATTATTACTTTCAGTTCACATATGGAACAGAATTCTGAATTTCGCATTACTCGAGATCTTCACACTTCTGGGATAATACGCAGGGCGGTCATAATACTGTACTGACGTTTCGGGACAATCTATCGGTCTCATCACCATTACCACTCTAGGCAGCACAATACCCCAGAAGAGTAGAGATCTCACTTACATTGCTGTAAAAGCCTGAAATCACGTTTAGCATTACTTGTTTCATAGTCTCTGTCCTGTTTAGTATCCTAAAAAGAACTGATCATTATGCAAAATGAATTTTGTCTTAGGGTAAGAGAGTAAAGAGGCACCTACCCAGTTGCATCTAACAGCAAGAGCTATCTCAATGGACAGTCTGTCAGTTTTCCTCTTTACAGTACCTAGGATCAAGTTTTGTCAACAAGAAAATTTATGATAACTTCGCAATATTCCTACAGACCTAGACAGAAAGAGTTTCAGAATACAGCATGGTTAACAAACTCCAAAACCAAGTAACCTTATGAAGAGCACACTAACCTCAGAACCGTTTACAAATGAATGACATTGAATGTTCTGAACCACTTATTTATGGCACTTCTAATTGACAGATAATTGTTACCAGAACCCTTTGAATTTCAATGTCAGCAGACTTAAAAATCACAACTTTAGCACATTCTGTGTTAAGTTGTCAAATGTGTTAATCAAAAATTTCATTATAATCTACAGTCATTGCCAAAAGAAAGTCAAAGTAATATTTTCCCTCCCTCAGTAACATCAACAAAATATCTCAGGCATGGCAGACCATTCTGTACTAAATTCACGCAAACAATTAAACCATGAATTCACATTAACAATTAGTAGCACATTCTATTTGTCTGCATAAAGGGGATTGGTATATAGATATGTGTGCATATTTTCAGGTTATCATGGCAGAAATTAATTGGCCTTCTGGGTTCTGACACCATGAAAGATCACTGGTTGAAACTGCCATCTCAAAGAAAAGTGTCACTTCTAGCTATAGGACAATGGAGTTTTGTCTAGATACAACTTCTGCCATCTGTCTGTATCTACATGCATAACCTAGGAGACTGAGACAACATGTTTCTCCGAAATATCGGTAATAATATAAGACCCTACACAACATCCTAACTCAGAACACTATCGTGATGTTCGTGTATTACTTCAAAAGAAGGATTACGAGTTTGTTTCAACATAAACCAATATTATCATATGATATTCACCTGCTGCACCTACAGATCCTGTCATTACAAAGGCAACACATTAAGTACACACTAGTGATTACAAGGCTGATTTCAGATTACAAAACCAGGTGTACTGTGCGGCAGTTAATTTCAGTGATATAGCCTAGCTGACACACCTCCATTCTGGGTAAAAGTTTCCCAGCAGAGTGGGCATTTCGACGCACCCTTTTGATAACAGTCTTTAATAAGCCAGTAACTGATTTATTGTCTTTATTTCCTGCAGAAACAAAACACAACTGTCAGGTCAGAAATAGAAGGCTGAGCACAATCCACCACTTGATACTTGTGCCACATGCAGTAATGTACCAAAATACTAGCTGTAGATGATAATTACATAGTCACACAAATGCCAGATCACAAAACTGTATAGTGTTGCAATTCTTTATGAATGTGACTCGTAATGGCAACGGCGCCACCTTGCAGAAACCTCACAAAGTTGTCACCGGCGACAGGCCCTAAGGCATACATGCCAGGTGGTGCTCTGACTACTCTGTGAGTGTATGGGTCCACAACGATGGGGTTTGATCGACAGTCAACCGGTTCCGAAGACTTCGCACCCAGACCAAGCCCAGGAGGTAGAAAACTCAAATCAGGGCGTGACCCTATGAGAATCGCTACTACCGACACCCTGTGCACAGAGACTGCATTATCTGGCCCTATCACACGCACTTTATGATCTGATGAGATTTCCACTACCCTGTGTGCTGCAAGGGCCCTGTAGCATGGGTAACTGGCGCCACCGTCGCTCATCATCTGATGCACCTGTGCAAAACAGTTATGATATTAGAGACAATACTTCAGCTCATAGTTCTGCAGTAATGAGTTATGCACCACCCAAGTCTCTCCGCCCCATTAATGCTATCATCATACGGTATATCTTGTTTCCACATGCATGACTCTGGAAATTGAGTTATGGCCGTATACTTCTGTCACAGTGGAACAATCAATAACATAATTCCAATTCAGATTAGTCTTCTGGATTGTCACACCATACAGTCTGAATGATGCAAACCAATGCTTCTAAGGAACTTGCTGCTTACATCTTCAGGGTATGGGGAACATACAAATGAAATAGCTCATACAGACAGGTTGCAAGAAAGGTCAATGGGAGATGTAAACAGTAAATTGAGTAATTGGAGATTCAGAGGACCGTGCATCATGATATATTCTTGTAATAAAACCAACGAGATGCACTAATTTCCCAAATTTATTTTTGGAATAGAACTCTGCATGTTTTGGACAGTTTCTCAGTCCATCATCAGGAGTCTAGAACTGTACAAACAGCAATGGTATATGTCATACAGGTTATGCTGACTGCTTGCTAGCGGGATTCTGATCCCGATAGCAAGCAGTCAGCATAACCTGTATGGATTGCTGTGATGATGGACAGAGAAACTGTCCGAAACATATAGAGTTCTATTCCAAAAATAAATTTGAGAAATTAGTGCATCTCGTTGGTTTTATTATAAGAAGGAAACTGAGTCTCAGATAAAGATGATGCACAGGAAATGTACGAATACAAAACAGCTTCTTAAAAGGTCACAATATCTCCAACACCTGATCAATATGGAAAGGTGAGAACCAGTTCTTTGGTGGTTGTGGTGGAAGGCAGTTGTGGTGTTGGACATGGTAGCGGTGGTCAGTTGTGGTGATGGCGACGGTAGTGGTGCCAATAGCAATTAGGAGCAGTGGCAGTGCCAGTACCGGTGGCTGTGGTGGTTGTTGTCGTCGTCATTGTCATGATCCTGATACACTGAGTTCTCTTTCATGACATATATTTGTTTTCATTTAACACCTGGTTCATGAAGTATCAACGCTAAAATTATGCCCTTTACCTTTCAGGGAAATCTGCCCTTCTTTGAAAGGACACAATCACTGAAAAGTAAGTGTTTTGCTCACTGTTGCATATCGGAATGATATATGCATCACTTCCATCTGGTGATATTTCGGTGTTCTGTCAAATCCAAATTCATACATACGCATTCATAGAAATCATAAAATCAAACACATAAAAACAATCTTACTTCAAATGCTTATCATCAATGACTGACATAATGCAAGAAGTTGGAAACACACCTGAACGTGAAACATCTAAACACATCCATCATAGCCTTGTCCTTCCACAGTCCAGTTTGTGTGTGACATGTTCATTCTCAATACCTTCTAACCATACCTTATCATAAACATACATGATGGGCAGAAAAATCACCAAATAATTAAAATACACAAATTATTATTAAAATGGACTAAAGTCATTACCATAAAACAGGTACATAATTCAATTTTTAAGCACAGTGCAGTCTGTAAGGTTGTATTCAATTGCACTTTACCTGCTGACATTCTTGAATAAGAACTGCAAGTTAAGTCGATAATAAACCACCAAATCAGCCCTGCAAACGTGGCTTACATTTCATAAAACTGAAGATTGGAAGCAGACACTTCAGTTTTCAAATTCTGGAAGGTGTGTGTATAGCTTACTGATCCATTGTTTAAAAATGCACTTCATATGTATGTGACTATTGTTAGAGATAATATGAAAATGCAATAAAAATATAAAAAGCTAAAGTGATCCCGTTACAGGCCCGGTGTGGCCCAGAGGTTGGGTTGAGGTATAGCTCTACTCTTCCATGACCACAGCACTAAAAAGGGGTGAGTGGTCAGCATCACGACCCGGTTACACTTTACCCCTGGGAAAGACCTGGTACTCATTGTACGGGAGGCTGGGTTGGCCCCCAGGGCTGGTCTGGACGGGCAGAAAATCTCGTCCCCATCGGGATTCGATCCCGGACCGTCCAGCCCATAGTCAGTCACTATACCGACTGAGCTACCTGGCCTACGCAATAAAAGTATAGAACCTATTAAAACAAAACAAAATAAAATAGGAATAAAATTTAAATAACAACTATTTAAAAGCGTGTCTTCTTGATTAGACAGACAGAAAGACAGACAGACACATATGACAGGTTTTCTTTTCCTCATGTCCATGAAAAAAAAAAGGTCCAAGAAAAAGAGTAGAAAGATATTTCTATATACAAACACAAACTTCATTTTCACTGTCAAGACGCAGGACTTTTTCCAAAGTTGTCACATTTCCTCTATAGAACTACTCTCTTCTCATGATCTACTCAACAGACACTTTAAGTGTAAACAACTTTTAGTGAGCAAAGTGTCCCACAACCAGATGCACTAGATAATCTTACTGCACTCACTTTGTGATATTCAGGATACATATTCTCTGGCAGCTCCTGGCCCAATGTTCCTGCCTTCTTTCTGAACAAGTGTATGATGGGCAGTGAACGGAACCTGGCTGCTAACACCGCGTCAGCCGCACTAAGTCCCGCGCCCACAATCAAAACAGGATCACAGCGAGGCTCAGTTGGAACTCCTGCACCCAATACATTTAAAAAAAAAAAAACAGTTTGGAAATGTCCACACAGCATGGCACTGACACCACACTTCCTGTGTTGGTGTTCTCAGGTTTTAAATTCATAATTTTAAAGATAAAATTTAAATATGGGTATTTTAAATGTGCCTTTCTATATTCTGTACTACACTAAATATAAGATTTCTCCATACACAGTATTACCAGAGACTTACAGCCTGGTGCAAACCTTTATTATTTTTTGCGTGGGAGATATTTTGTACGTATCTTAGCGATGAATTTACTGCACAAAACGTAAATTTCACCCCATAACAAGCCAAAAGACCCACACGAAGAGCACAGATATAGATCTACTTTTTTCTCTAACCTCAGTGGTAGATGGTCCACTCGCCCCCGGGGCAAATGACTTGGCACCCATTATACAGAAGGCTGCGTGGGCCCCAAGGCCCCCCAACAGGATTCCATCCCCTAAATGCGCAGCCTGTAGCAATTCGCCATACCAACCGAGTTATCGCAGCCACCACAGAATTTACTATACTCACGTTATGAATGGTGATCTAGAACACTAATGTATTTGGGTCTTCATAATAAAATACCTGTTACTTTTGTACTATTTCAACCAAAACTGGAAATCGCCCAGTACAGAATTTCATGAAAATCTGGTGGGAGACAAGTTGTTCCATTCAGAGAGCTGGATGAATGGACAAGATGAAGGGAACAGAACAGCATCTTTTCACAAATGCATTACAAAAACGTCTATAAGTCAGCAACATCTTTTAGTCTCCAGCTCATGATTTTCTACCAGCAACTTTACAAACTTATGATTATAAGTTAGTAAGCACTTTCAACCCAAAACCAGTTTAAAGCTTTAAGAAATAAGTACTTAATAAGATGCATAAATTTTGTTTCCATTTCTTTTTATTTCATTGATTTCTGTCAGAAAAAATTGTTTTTTTTATCATGGAAAACAACACAATTTGGGCTCCATTGTGCAAAATCCAAGTAACAGACAAATAATAATACAGAGGATTTAAGTCTTAGAGGATGCAATACTGCGTTACTGGGTAAGTGGTCACTAGCATTTAGAAGGATCATTCCATACACCATAGCCCTTCAAAAGGTCAGGAACTATTCAACCCAATAAGTATAACATTCCAGAAAACCTGCATTTTCAGTAATTTCAGATCTCACGCTAACACTGTTATCTCACAAAACCACAGTGCTATCTACAGTTTTCATTAACAGTTCAAAAAATCACATTACAGTGTACTAATTTGTACTGCACTGCAAACACACTAAAGCACCCATATCCAATAGCACATTAAAAAAAAACATACTAATTTCAACTCAAGGATGCCAAAAAATCCAAAATATAAGTAAAGTTTGTGTGATGGAGCCAAGAAACTTACCTTCCCTGTCTCCTTCCTCTTCCTCCATCAGTCTGTCAAATGCCATTTCCAGTGATCGTAGGTCATGGAAAACCCATGTGGGATTAGCTAGCTCTCCAGGTACATTCAACCTGTTTGGGAGATCTGTTGAGCCTGTGGCCAACACAACTCGACAACAGATGTAACAAAACGGGACTCTATTCGACCAATCAAACCCTTCCACCCGCCAGAGTGCTTGCGGTTGGCAGTATTGAACTCCTGTTTCTGGATCAATGGTATACATGTTCTGAAAAGGACACAATTTCACCCATCAGGTTTTGGCATGATTATTCATCTGCACATTTAAAATGAAGATAACATTTCATTAACATGCAGTCTCTTCAGAGAATCACCTCTATGCATAACAACAATGCTGCATACAATCTACGTCATGCATTAGATGAAGATAAAGAGAATCAGCTTTTGACTCTTTTTACCCTAGGAAGGAGAATCATGCACCCACTACCGGTGGACGAAAGACCTGTTTTTGATGTTGCGACCGGCACAAAAAAAAATTTTAATTCAACCATATGTGAATATCCTATACGCACATCTGCGAATATTTAACAGTTTCAAAGATTTTACTTAAGGTTGTTGTCTGAAGCCCACATTTCTTGTGTCTTGTAATTTAATTCAATTCACTTCTGAAAGTATTTATTGATGTTTTTGAGCATGTCTTGCTGTTATGGACATTTAAACAGCTACTCACAAATACTCTATCACATAAAGCACAGATCTCTTATACCAAATTTCAGCCAAACCTGACAATAAATACAGATGGTAAAGGGAGAAGTTCACTTACACCCCTAAGTAGAGTCTGTGGAATGTAGCCTCTTATGAGCCCACTGTCTAGTCACTGATGATTTATGAATCAATGTGGAGCATTTGTGGAATGTTAAGTGACAAGATGACTAAACACTAGCAGGAAACCCCATACTAATGCCCCTTTGCTCACGGCTAATGAATCCCATAGGCAATTCACTGAGAATCAGACAAAAGAATGCCTAAGCAATGGTGTCGCCTAACTTGCCATTAGTTGGTCTTTCGTGTATTGTGTTATTATCTTGTGTGTATTTTTGTTACCTCATGTGTATTGTTTTATTGTGTGTGTTTTGCTGGCTTGCATACTTTAGTTGCCGGACTGCTGGCTAGAAGTCAGTATCTGTAAGGTCCTATGACCAGCCACCTCCGCACAGGTTTTTCTTGGTTTCCCTGTGTCTATAAGCAAATGCTGAGATGGTTCCCAAGACTCCAAGTTGCCACTACATGCTTCTCACGTAGCCCTCCCGACTTAAATTTCTTAGATCCTTATTTCATATTTATATACATGCATTACAACCACTGCCACTGGGTAACAGCCCATTTGCAGTTAAATTTACTATTAAAATTATTATATTATTATTATCATTATTATTATTATTAAGTGGGGGGGGGGGGGAGAATAAAATGTCTGCAATATTCAAGGGGTTTTCACTGCCAAATTCTACCAAAAAATGTTATAAAAATGAACAAAATCAACAACAAACAGAAAATAAAACAAAAAAAACA
>Ga0136643_10014280_pt1 | contig 11908 bp, 7 predicted proteins | sample TergutLab28metaG_FD_96883 | JGI IMG/M metagenome (GOLD analysis project Ga0136643, IMG submission 96883) | Labiotermes labralis P1 segment gut microbial communities from Petit-Saut dam, French Guiana - Lab288 P1 (version 3) (version 3) | ecosystem: Host-associated > Arthropoda: Insects >...
CAAGCTGGAGGACCACCCCTTGTCGGCTGTCCACGACTGCTTATTCAATTTATTCGCAGCTACCCTCCATAAAGGAGGCCGTTCCTCTATCCGCAACCTGAGGACGCGCCATGCTGTGGTGACGGGGACCCACTACACATGGGCTGGATAGGCCACAGGAACAGAAAATAAGTTGCGAGGCTTTGACAACGATGTGGATGAGGACTTCTCTTACCCTCGGTGTCACCGCCACATACCCCGGAAGATCGGAATAGAAATGAAACTCATTCTCCGCCAGACACACCATCGTTTCTCAAATCGCGTCCGAACTGTCAGGAAAGTACTTCAAATCAGTGGTGTTTGTGTCATGGCACAATTATTATGTCTTGTCACAAAATATTTTTCAGCCTAACCGCCATACGCCTTGGCTTTTTTTTTTATTCAATGTAATTTTAGTAACATACGGAGTTTTGTAATTTAGCGAATTATTTACTAACACAGAAGTCGAAGATCGCCGTCTTCTGGGAAGGGATGAGATGTAGTCAGAAATTTGCAGATATTTCAGATAAAAGCGGGGACCGCGGTAGCACAGTGGCTAAGGCGCTGCGCTACAAACTGGAAGATCCTTGGTTCGATCCCATCTAGCGTCATTGGATTTTTCATTAATATAAAATCCCTCCGATCGCACTATGGCCCTGGGGTCGACTCATTCTCTAACAGAAATGAGTACCAGGAGCATTTCCTGGGGGTAAAGGCGGCCGGTGCGTAAGGCTGACAACCTTACCACCATCCTGTGCCGTTATCGAGACATCTAGGAACCTTAACTTCCTGGAACCCTTTGGGCCTGTTCAGGCCAGTAACGGGACTGCTTTACCCTTTTTTTTCAGATTAAAGCTCTGCCTCCAACTTCAGGTCAAGGATTAGCTTTGAAGATGTGCAAAAGAATATTTATCTAAAAGTCCGTAAATTTATACCCGAAAATTTCCAAATCAATTGTTTTTAATAATCCAGTGAAATCATCATTCTTTTCTTTCTGTGGAGCTACAGCCCAACTCGGATCTAGGCCGCCAGGTTTTGAGTTTTCTAGATCACGCATAATTAGACACACACACACACACACACACACACGTTAGACCTCCTCCTAGAGGCCGCTACCAACACAACACAACGAACACAAGAGACAAACATCCATGGGCTTAGCGGGATTCGAACCTGCGATCCCAGTAATTCAGAAGCCGCAGACCTAGCAGTTAGACTTCACGGCCACACGGATTGAACTCTTCACCCCTCCTATTTCTTAACAACTACATTCTTTCATGCTTCAAAACTGCACTGGCGTAATTCAAGAATTTATGAACTGACCTTCATACTATTTCTTGATTGCAGCAGAAAAGTGCTCTAAGAGTGGAAACCCTAAAGGGTCAGCATTTCTTCTGAATAATGGTATAGAAAATCCGTGACTGGCTTCGCGGTAGGGACGGAAGGTAAGCCTGTTTATCCACTGCTGTCCCTTCGGCCTGTACGTTCTTGTACCTGACAATATCAAAAGCCCACAGGGTTACATAAACAAGCTGAAGTGTGTCGATATTAGAGACATCTGTAGTCTGTTCACACAACACAATCACCGAATCGTGTAATTCAGCAAATGTGTGTGTGTGTGTGTGTGTGTGTGTGTGTGTGGGTGGGTGGGTGGGTGGGTGTGTGTGTGGGTGTGTGCACTGAATGGTACAACTACCTCACTTAACCTACGCATAGAACACATGACATACACTGCTGATAAAAGGTAAATTTGTACCCGTGCATGCCACGAAGTGATGTGTGGCAGTGTACGCATAGTTAGCGCGTCACCTCGGTATTAGATGTGGTTGGGTGGACAAACAGACGGCCCGACCGCTCGGTACAATGCCCGGGTAATGAATAGGAGTCTGGGTGGGCCCCAGAGCCGGTCCGAACGCTTCGGAGAAGAGCATGTCTGTTGTCCATGTTGTGAATCGAACGTCGGGTCGTCCAGACGCTTTACCGACGGGACTTTTCCATCTGGGAGCCTTGTAGATACTTCCCCTTGGTTAGTTACAACTCGTTGCTACAAGACGCTGACTAATCAACAAATAAAATTATCGCGAATGTGCAAATCCGCGCAAAACAAATGATCATACATCCCTCTTTATGGCCCATCATGGCTCGGGCTGTTTGTCTCCGGCTTCTCAATGCGGATACACGGGTTCATGCCGGCCCAGTCCATGTGAGACTTGTGACGTCAAAAAAGCAATGAAACACGTTTTCCTCCGAGTATATCGGGGTTTCTCCTGTCAGAATTATTCCAACCATGCTGCCTACTCAGTCTTTACCTTCACGCTATTCTTCTTGCTCTTGTCAGAAGGACAAGTGGAGGAACAGGATATCGTCCGAATAAAGCGATTCTCTTCCAAATGTAAAGAACATTGGAAGGAAAGTGGGTTCACTTCACACAGCGGACTGTGGGATAGTAAGTCAAAGACTTATGTCGCTGATGCATTTATAAATCAGTAATCAATACAACACAGGGAGATCTCCCACTCTTCTTTTCTCTTGTATCTATCACCATCCCAGAAACAGGAAACCTTATTCTAGGATTTCGGCTCGGTAAATTGAAACCAATTTGCCAGTACCCCAGACACGATATTCAGATGTACAAAAAAAAAAACTTCACCAGAACATAAAAGATATACGAGATTTCAACGCATGCACCGAGCGATCAATGCGCAAGAAGTGACAGAAGGGTGGCAAAACTACACAATGATTAGTTTCTTAGTGTGTTATTGGCATTAAATTATATTACGATGACGAAGTGAATCAGAAGCATACAGACATGCAATACACATGGGCTAGATGAGAAATGAATCAAATATTGATACCGATGATCCTTGGATCGAGGTTTAGTTCCCACATTGAAGGGTGCGGACTTCGAGGTGGTCGTTACATTTACGGCAGCGTTCGTCGCGCACAGAGAATCGGCCTACACTTAGCTAAGGGTTAGTGACCGTACGGCCGCTCTGACAACCTGTAAACACAAACATGTTCTCTGCAACTTTCGGTGATAACGTTAAATTGAGGACATACGTGTATGTTGTATGGTTTGACAAGGTCCGGAAGCTAGCGCAAGCTGGGTTCGGGGAGACAGCAGTTGGCGTTCTTCCGTATTCGCGAGTAGCAAGACAGACTGGGAGACTAATAAAGAGGCGTTGGTGATAAAATCTGCAGTGCCGTAAACAAGTGATATTATTCTGGGCTGTAAAAGCTCGAATAACTGAAATAAACAGTGCCAAGAGAAGTGAAGTAACTGTGATTTTTTTTTTAATGTTTTGTTGACCGTGCATCCCTGTATGATCTTTTTCAAATGAAGCCAACTAGGTGCACACTATTTCTTAGTATATTTATTTCAACTTCTCTACATGTTTTGGGCAACTATGTGCCCATCATCAGGGGAACTTACCGTATTTATGCGACACTGGTCTGTATGGGTGGCTGTCTGGTCGGCTGGTCCCGACCAGACAGCCACCCATACAGAGTGAAAAATACCAGTGTCACATAGATACAGTAATTTCTCCTTATAATGGGCACATAGTTGCCCGAAACATGTAGAGAAGTTGAAATAAATACACTAAGAAGTAGTGTGCACCTAGGTGGCTTCATTTGAAAAAGATGTGATATCAATATTTTCGCAATCTTGTCGGTAGACCCACACTTGTCTCCTGTGCCCACCACACGTGGTATTCCCTATTTGGCGTTCATGTTCCACGGCTAAGAGATTTGGCCGGTTATAATATCTAGCTAGGTAGGTAAATCTGAAGACAGAATACGACGTTGGATATCTAAGTGTAGGCGAAACGATAATAAAGTAGATCTTAAAAGCAGATACGGTAGGAGAATGAAATAACTGGGCAAGGGTAAGTTGCAGTGGCGTGTCTCGAGTTAATGTAGCTGGAAATATGCGGGTGCTATAAAAGCGGGCAAATTACCTGAATATCTGAGAAGCTATCAGAGTCTGATGAAGAATCCGTTGCATTGCGTTCTTACAATTGCGATGGGGTGACCTCAATCCCAAGAAGACCAACCAACACTTTACCTTAACAAGCATGTAGAATGTATCTTGACTGCATTCAGTCAGATCTCGAATCAACCTGGGAAACTCCAAAGAAGAAAAATTTCTGTTTACTCCATGCAGTAAATGTGCTACCTCATACTACACCACCGGTCGTCTTCTTCTTCTTCGTCTTCTTCTTCTTCTTCTTCTTCTTCTTCTCCTCCTTCTTTTCCACCTCCTCCTATTCCTTCTCCTCCTCCTTTCTTCTTCTTCTTCTTCTTCTCCTCCTCCTCCTTCCTCGCCTCCTCCTCCTTCTTCTTCTTCTCCTCCTCCACTCCCCCTCCTCCTCCCGCCCTCCCCTCCTGTGTAGTCCGTCTTCAAAGGCTTGAACATCGCTGTGGGTTCGTAAGACGCTGAGATATGAAAACCAAAGTGACGACCTCACCTAATTAGCGCACATTTCCTGCTACAAAACTAAGCACTTAAAAAGAACTAGTGCGAAAACAGCGCTGAAAAGACATTTTCTCTTCGTCGTGTCTGTCTGCTCGTGATCGTAAAGCTGGTCTAGAAGTACGGCCTATAAAATGCGTTATAAGGACAAATTCCTTCTGCATATGCAGTGACGTTATTTCACAGGTCTTGATATAAGTCCTTCTTGTTGGAAACCTCGACTCGGGGGGGAAAACTGCATGCGATTGAAGAAATAACTGAATGGTGAATGAACGGAGAGAAATGTTAGACCAGTAGTGGCCAGCTGGATGAGTTTCGCGAGCATAACTTTTGGAGTCAACTTAGGAGAGAAAAATGTCCTTTATTCATCAAGTGAAACCGTACGGTAGCAACACTGCTCAATTTCAGCGAGAAAACAAAACACTCTTTTTCTTTATTTTGTGGCTTCTTATTTCTGTCTATTCGAATAAAACAGGTTAGTTTCAATTACATCTGAGTCACCTTATTTTGGAATATATTTCAAAGTCCAGCTCACGGCCAGCCTCGTGGGCATGTGATCCGCCAAAATGTTAAAAAGTTGTGGGCAAATTGCGCCTACCGCATCGGTGGAATGCGCGAGCTACGAATACAACCCGCTGTAACAATAACAAACTATGCTTTTTGCAGTACATTGAATCGGAGTGTTCTCACAATACACAGCGATTACTTCCCTATTGGAGGTAGCACAGTGGATAAGGCGTTGTGCTACAAATCGGAAGGTCACTGGTTCGATTCCAGATGGTGTCATTGGAAGTTTTTATTGACATAATCCTTCCGATCGCACTATGGACCTGGGTCGGCTCTGCCTCTAACAGAAATGAGTATCAGGAGTATTTTCTGGGGGTAAAAAGCAGCCGGTGCGTAAGGCTGACAACCTTACCATCATCCTGGGCCACCGTCACTTAATCTGGCAACCTTAACTTCCTGGAACCATCTGGGCACCTCGGGCCTGTAATGGGACTGATTTATTTTAATTTCCTATTGAGCATTAAGTGAATTTCAGTCTCCAAATTATATTGGACATGAACGTTCAACACAAACAGCGAAAGGCATGTTGGCAGCAGTGGTCAGTGGAGGAACTGCCATTTCGCAATGCCAACCGCTGCGTAACTCCGGATAATACGGATGATAAAAAAATCTATCAGGTTCCTGTGCGCACGAGCCAAGCCAACAGATGGGATACATATGCAGTAAATGACCGCAACTAGGTTCACAGAGTTCATTCACAGCTACAGAAAATCCGGACGCATATGCCATACTGCCACATAATGGCCTATTTAAATTTTCGGTCATATTTGAATACATGACTTGCTGCAATTATTTCTTCCATTACTGGGTTTAGTCCGTATGCGTTGACCAATAGGAATGTCATAGTTTTGTTACCATACATTGCCAGTTCCTGCACATTCATCTGCAGAAAGAGCTAATGGATACAAATGAATGAAATTTAAAAGATGAATAGCCGCTAAATAACAGGCGGTCCTAAATTAAAACGAGGTTACAACATGGTTCGCCAATGGCACAGTATAAAAACGCTGGAAGATATTCTGATTGAATAGTGCCAATTTGGTGGAAATTGGGCAATTTTTTGTGTCATATATATTTGGGATTTTAGTTGGGAGGCAATGAACGAAATCGATTATTCCTTTCAAAACTATTTTTTAACTGATAGCTAATTCCCTGTTATCTCTCAATGTCGGAACAATAAACAAATTTATTGTTTTTCATCGACGCTTGCTTTGCGTTAACATAAATCATACCCTTCGGTATGGCAGATGTAACAGGACTCTCAGACAGGAAGGCATAAATATCACGGTCAGAACAGTCGTCTATAACAGAGCACTAACTCTACATACTGCATGCGTAACAAACTGTGTGTTGGTGAGAGACATAACACAAGTAACGCGTGGTGCAGTCTGTCTGCTATCCTTATACAGCGATTGTTATGAAAACTTTCAGCACTCAGTCAAAGTCTCTCAGTCCGTCTTAGCAGCGAAACCCTCGTTGGGACCAGTGACTGGACGTAATTCATGTATTGAATTGCAGTCTTGTGGCTCCAACTCTGACGACAGTGCGGTTCTGCACGTGCTTCAAAGAACAAGTCAAAATCACGCCACCTCTGTCAGTCAGTCAGTCAGTCAATCCGTCCGTCAGTCAGTCAGTTAGTCAGTCAGTCAGTCCGTTAGTCAGTCAGTCAGTCAGTCCGTCAGTCAGTCAGTTAGTCCGTCAGTCAGTCAGTCCGTCAGTTAGTCAGTCATTCCGTCCGTCAGTCCGTTAGTCAGTCAGTCCGTCAGTCAGTCAGTCAGCTCTCCATGGTGGCGGGCCCCACAAGTATATAGCAACCGGAATTTTCAAAGACTAAGATTACTCTCAATTGCTATTTCACGATTAAGTTCTACCGCACATTGAACCCTCTCCGTCTCGGTTATAAAAACCAGTAAATTAATGCTGCATAGCAACACAAATCTCTGTTTGTTCCTCCAACCACATAAACACATAAATGCACTTTGTGGGCAGGAAGTAACATATTTTAATTTTAAACCTGGACACTTATAAAATAAACACTAGTCTCGAAAGAGTCAAAGTTATACACAACAATGTAATTTTGACGGTTCTACGTAATATATAGATCAATTAACGATGCTTTACTAGCTACTAAGGTTCTGAAGCATCGAGTGACGAAAAGGTGGTGTGATATAAGGTGAATGGACGGATGAGGAAGCGATCTTAGCCCATTTAAAGGCTTTAGACCAGAACTTCACTTGCTGGGAATGAGAAAAATCTTGAAATGTTACAGTCACGATAAGCCCGTGACTTGAATTCGAAATGGTACTTTCGTTGTCGTTTGGCATTACAGACATTTACATTCACTTTACTGAAATATCACGCGTGGTAAACGTGATGGGAGCAGTGACAGAGTTTTGTTGACTAAAGTCTTTTGATTTGTTCTTCTCTCCAAACATCGTTAGGTTAATCAAAGGCTAGAGGGTGAGAATGGCGGGGGATGAGGAACGTATGGGAAAGAAGAGAATAGCATGTGCGGTTTTGTAGGGAAACCCGAAGAAAAGAGACCACATGGAAGACCTAGGTGTAGATGGGAGGGTGATAATAAAATAGATCTTAAAAGACATGGTCTGAGAGAGTACGGACTGGATTGATTTGGCTTAGAAGAGACACAAGTGGTGGGCTGTTGTGAATACGGTAATAAACCTTCGGGATACAAACATTTCTGGGAGTTTCTTAACTAGCTTAGGGCTATTCATATTAGTTACGCAAGAAGAACTGGAGTAATTCAGGTGCACGTAAGGTTGTGATTTATTTGGTAAGTAATGGAGGTGACTAAGTTTGTCCTGGGAACTAACTAATCAACTTAGGGATCACAGCCCTGCTTGAGAAGCCAGTAGTTGCTCAGCTAGACAAGACATGCACCCCTAATCCTGAACCGAGCGAATCCAGTCGACACCAACCAATCGTGTTTCTTTCACATCTATTTCAGTATCTCCTTCTCAGGTGTAGTCGCGTCTTCCGAAAGGCCTACTGCTTTCGTGATTTCAAATTAAGAATTTGAAATATTTTTCATCACCCCCATGCGCGCTATATTCCATGTCCTTCTCATCCAATTTTATTTGATCTGCGTATTAATATTTGGTATTTAGAAGAATTTATGGCCCAATTCAAGATAATGAAATAGTGGAATTTATCATTTATATACAGATATAATATCGCGGACGATATTAAAATTAGAAGACTACGACGGGCGGGTCATATTACAAGAACAGAAGATGAAAGGATAAAAATAAAAGTTCTTAATGGGAAAGTTCATAATATAAGACCAATGGGAAAACCAAGAGCAAGATGGGAGGACGTCGTCCAGACGAACGTGTCAAAGATCCTCGGAATACCAGGATGGAGGAGACCAGCAGAAGACAGAGAATAATGGAAGCGTCTTCTGAGGGAGGGCCAGGGCCCAGAAGGGGCTGTAGCGCCATGGCTGCATGGAATGGAACAACATTTGGTGAAATAATGCCATGTTCTCGAGACTCCCCTTACCCGTCCTTCTTAGGCCCAACTATTCTGAGCGCCATCTACTCCAGAAACCCCTGTCCACGATCTTTCGTTAACGCAAGTTACCAAATTCCACACCTGCACAAAATATCAGGTGAAATTATTGTCCTACACGTGCATATAAAGATGAAATTTGGACGGTTATAAAGTAAAACCGCAATAGCGCAGATGGTATAGTGACTTGTTACGGGCTGTATGTGTCAGGGATCGAATCCTGGTGGGGGCGAGGTTTTACCCACCATTACAAACCGACCCTGGGGCCTACCCAGCCTCCTATACGATGGGTACAAGGTTATTACCGAGGGTAAAGCGGGTGGATAGTGGCGTTAACCACTCACCCCATCTAGCGCCGAGGTTAAAGAAGGGGTAGAGCTATACCTCTGCTCCCCCTCTGGACCTTCATGGACTGTTCTAGGGTGAATTTTACCCTTACCGTTATAAAATAATGCACTCACATTACACGGTCCGACTTATGCATCAGTGACGGTTTCCGGTCTGTACATCGCTATGTACAAACCGGAAGCTTCTGCAAACAAATACAGAAACTCATATTTGTATGTAATATTTCTGTTTGACCAGCAATGTAATAAATGTGTTTGTTGCTGTGTGAACTAACCTAGTGTGGTATATACCACACAAGCAAGGTATAACATACATAATGCAGGAAAGGATCCAATTCCGATCATAACGAACAGATGTTTTTATTTATTTCAGTAATTAAACAACTTGATGCACAAAATTTTTATTTTACAATAAGTTTTATTTCATGCCTCTACATGTTTCGAGCACATGTGCTCATCATCAGAAGGTCAAAATTGCATTACACAGCCTCTGGTATCATCACACCTATAGGTAGCCGTCTCGTGCACGAGACTGCTGAGACAAATATAATGAGATGCACGGTCAGCAAAACGTCAAAAAAAGTTTGTAATCAACTGGCAAGAAGATAACAGTAAACAATAAATGCTACAACGATTTTATAGCAAATTATAATCAACATTTTATACAATTTTAAACATAATCAATTTTAACTATAATCTGTACTCTTATAATAAAAGCCAACAATATGCACTATTTCTCAAATTTATTTGATAAAACACTCTACATGTTTCGGACAGGTCCACTGTCCATCATCAGTTATTTGTTATGCTAGTTCTGTTGGCTGTCTGCTAGCGAGGTCAGGACCACGCTAGCAGACAGTCAACATAGCTAGCATGACAAATACCTATTGCGTGTATACAGTGTTGAGACACCCCTGATGATGGACAGTGGAACTGTCCGAAACATGTAGCGCACTTTATCAAATAAATTTGAGAAAGAGTGCATATCGCTGGCTTTTTTCATAAGAATATATCACGATGCACGGTCCTCTAATGCATAATCTGTACATTTGATACGCATAAGCAATGTAAGGCTACTTGTTTTTACAGAGATTTTATTAATATAGGTGTTAGCTCCCTGGTGATGGCAGTTAAGCCGAAACATGTAGCAACTAATCAGGAGTGAAATACATGATACTGGAACTGTGTATTTGTTAGTGTTCTTAACGATCTGTAAATCAATTACAATGCACGGAATATACAATATGAAAGTAACATAATACAGGTCCGGCTGTGTTTTTAGTGGTTGATTTAGAGACGCGCTATCAGTATTTAGATTATACAGTGTCGACTGTAGTGGGATTAATAGGAATATGGAGCACTGGTGGAAGATAATTGAAAGGGTAACACCAAAGTTTTCTACCGCATCCAACATTGATCTCCCTGGGATCGAACACAGGCGTCCGCAGTGTGAAGCCGGCGACAGGTCCAGCGGTGCGCTATAGACGTCAAACTGCCACTGATACATGCATAAGGGCCTTAAAGTGCATAAATTACTTGGTATATGAAGGATGGATTTACACCTCAGAATAAATTATTTCTGTAGCTGAAGAATCACACGGCGAAGGACAGTCAGACACCCCACCCTTGTCGTATCGCCCTCTCGAATCAAAGCGCATCACAAGTTTACCGCACCTGCTGTACCTCATCCGATTATGTGACATCATCTGCTGTTCTTTCTGCATAAACAGCTTTGGCAAATGGAGCAACAACAACACAGCGATGCGCTTTGCTGAGTTTCCAAATGGAAAAGAAAATGGAAAATATACAGACCTGTAGGTCTGTTTTTGTAGTGTAGCTTTTTGTTATAGTCGTAGTTTTGTTTGGGTTTGAAACTTGGTGTCTCACAGGTAAAAGAATAAATTTCTGTTGTGTGAGATTGTGGTACTGAGGAGAGTACCAGGACTAGTGAGGAAAGAAGTAACAGGAGCCTGAAGAAAACTGCGCAACAAGGAGCTGCATAATTTGCACTCGTCTACAGTCAGTATTTGTTAAACCTGGTGGACGAAAAGGAAGGCCCAAATAACACATATCATAGATTTCTGTCCTTCGTCTTTATAAGCTAAGCGGCTCTCAGCTAGTCAAGAAATTACCCGCATTTTATGGAACCCGAAGGTTCATTGCCGCAATTCACCAGTGCCCGCCACCTGTACCTATCCGGGGTCAGGTCGATCCTGTCCTTGCCACCACATCCCATTTCCTGAAGATCCATCTCAATTCGAAAATCTGTGTCTACAAAATTTTGGTAGAAAATCTGAAGGGAAGAGGACAACTGTTAAGATCCGCCTGTACATAGGGGAGCAGCATTCATACTTATCTTGAAAACTGCGTCGAGCTGTGGAGTGGATTTGACTCAGGAGAGAACCAGGTGGCGCACGCTTGTGAGCAAGTTAATGATATTTGGAGCTCCGTAAAGGACGAAGATTCTTGTGATCAGCTGTGCGACTATTTTCTTGTCAAAAGGGCTCTGCTTCACGAAGTAAGCTCGTTTGCTGTGTTTCTTGTTGCTGTTGCTGACCTTATACATTGCAGTAACAAACTCTGGAGTTTCAACACTGTTAATAACAAAAAGACAACCAGCCATCTGACTTGATCCTGAGCCATTAGAGGGCCTGTCCATCTCCAATCCTCAAAGCGTGTCTCTCTAACAGCCACTTTGGTATAACACTCTTATGTTTCTCGGTTTTGCCAGTGAAGGTCTGAAAAAAAGGTCAACTAACAAAAATTCCGTACGCTTATGCTTTTACAGCCTGTTCTGTTCTAGCATTTGTCGATTTGTTCCTTATTATTAATATTTATTAGTTATTATTATTGTGGGCCGGGTAGCTCAGTCGGTATAGCGACTGAGCTACGGGCTGGACGGTCCGGGATCGAATCCCGGTGGGGACGAGATTTTCCGCCCGTCCAGACCGGCCCTGGGGCCCACCCAGCC